>Ga0081539_10000046_pt1 | contig 275677 bp, 235 predicted proteins | sample TabmetS4T2R2_FD_71023 | JGI IMG/M metagenome (GOLD analysis project Ga0081539, IMG submission 71023) | Tabebuia heterophylla rhizosphere microbial communities from the University of Puerto Rico - S4T2R2 | ecosystem: Host-associated > Plants > Roots > Rhizosphere ...
CCGGAATTCGCCGAGCGCCTGCGCAGTGCGAAGCGCGAGACCCGTTTCTCGGGGACGCCGGTGCCCAACTTCTTCCGCAAACCGTATGGCCCAGGCTGGGCGCTGGTCGGCGATGCAGGCTACAACCGCGATCCGATCACTGCGCAGGGAATCTCGGACGCCTTCTGGAGCGCCGAACGATGTACGCAGGCTATCGACGAATTCTTTCGCGGTGAGCGTCAGTACAACGAGGCGATGAATGACTACCAGCGCACGCGCGACGAGCGGGTTCTGCCGATGTTCGAGTTCACGTGCCAGTTGGCCACACTCGAGCCGCCGTCACCGAAGAGCCAGGAGCTCTTCGCGGCAATCCACGGTAATCCTGCGGCGATGAATGACTTTGCGCGGATGAATGCCGGCGGACTGTCCCCGGCGGAGTTCCTGTCCCCGAACAACGTCGAGAGGCTGCTGTCCCTCTCTGGTAGCGCTATCAGGTAAGATGGTTCTTCGAGCTCTTTCGTGGGGGAAGCAGGATGCAATTGAAGTTCGTATGCGGGCTGTGCGCAGGGTTTCTGTTACTGACAACCTCGGTGCAGGGTCAGCAACCTGAGCGCAGCTTCGAAGATCGCGCGGCCGATCTCGTCTCGCGCATGACGCTCGAAGAGAAGATCGGGCAAATGCAGAACAACGCGCCGGCCATTCCACGGCTCGGCATACCGGCATACGAGTGGTGGAACGAAGCGCTGCATGGCGTGGCACGTGCCGGCGCGGCGACCTCGTTCCCGCAGGCGATCGGGCTCGCGGCGACGTTCGATACGCCACTGATGCTCGAAGTCGCCACGGTCATCAGCGACGAAGCGCGCGCCAAGCATCATGAAGCTGCGCGGCGCGGTCAGCGCCTGCGTTACCAGGGCCTCACGTTCTGGTCGCCGAACATCAATATCTTTCGCGATCCGCGCTGGGGGCGCGGTCAGGAAACGTACGGCGAGGATCCGTATCTCACGGCGCGCATGGGTGTTGCGTTCGTGAAGGGTCTGCAGGGCGACGATCCGCGCTACCTGAAGGTCGATGCAACGGCCAAGCACTATGCCGTACACAGCGGTCCGGAAGCAGACCGCCATCGGTTCGATGTGCACCCGAGCGAACAGGATCTGTACGAGACCTATCTGCCGGCGTTCCAGGCTCTCGTGCAGGAAGCGCGCGTGTCCTCAGTGATGGGTGCGTATAACCGCGTGAACGGCGATTCGGCCTCCGCGAGCCCGCGCCTGCTGGAGCAGATTCTGCGGAAGGACTGGGGCTTCAAGGGCTACACCGTCTCCGATTGCGACTCGATCGAAGACATCTTCATGCATCACAAGATCGTGCCGACAGCCGAGGAGGCTGCCGCGCTCGGCGTGAAGACCGGGATGGATTTGAATTGCGGGCAGACGTATGCCGCGCTCGCCGGCGCCGCGCGCAAGGGCCTCATCACGGAGGCGCAGATCGACGTGTCGGTGCGGCGCCTGATGCTGAGCCGACTGCGGCTCGGCATGTTCGACCCGCCGGAGCGCGTGCGCTGGGCGCGGATTCCTTACAGCGTAAATCAGGCACCGGCACACGATCAGCTCGCGCGCCGTGCCGCGCAAGAGTCGCTCGTGCTGCTGAAGAACGACGGAGTGCTGCCGCTCAAGCGCGATGTCGGAACGATCGCTGTGATTGGCCCGACCGCAGACGATGTCATGGCGCTGCTCGGAAACTACTATGGCACGCCCGCCGCGCCCGTCACGGTGCTGCAAGGAGTTCGTGCAGCGGTGGGTCCGCAAACGAAGGTGCTGTATGCGCGCGGCACTGAGCTCGTCGAAGGACGTGAAGAGCCACGCGCCGCGCCTGTCATCGAACCGGCGTATCTGCGGCCGGGCCCGGGAGCGACCGGGCAGGGCCTCAAGGGTGAGTATTTCAAAGGGCGCGACTTTGCGGGCACTCCCTCACTCACGCGAGTCGATGCGCGCGTCGCATTCCGCTGGGATCGCGGATCGCCGACGGACGATCTGGTTGCGCAAGGCCAGGTCCCGGCCGATCGCGCACTGTCGAACGACAACTTCTGTGTGCGCTGGACCGGACAGCTCGTGCCGCCCGTAACGGGTCGATATGAGATCAGCGTTGGCGCGAACGACGGCTTCCGGCTCTTCATCGACGGCAAGCCGGTGCTCGATAGCTGGGATCTCAACCCGCGCATGCTGAGCAAGAGCGCATTCGTCGATCTGCAGGCCGGCAAGGCGCACGACGTGCGGCTCGAATACTTCGAGGACGTCCGCGATGCTGAAGTGCGTCTCGCCTGGCGCTTGCCTGGCGCCAAGCCGCCGTTCGAAGAGGCAGTCGAAACCGCGCGCGCGGCCGACGTGGTGGTGTTCGTCGGTGGTCTCACGGGCGACATCGAAGGCGAAGAGATGAAGGTGAGCTACCCGGGATTCTCGGGCGGCGATCGCACGGACATTCGTCTGCCTGGTACTCAGCAAAAACTGCTCGAGGCGCTGCAGGCCACGGGCAAGCCGGTTGTGCTGGTGCTCACTACCGGTTCTGCGATCGGTGTCGACTGGGCTAAAGAGCGTCTGCCCGCGATCCTCGTCGCGTGGTATCCGGGACAACGCGGCGGCGATGCGGTGGCGGATGTGCTCTTCGGTGCGGTGAGCCCTTCGGGCAGGTTGCCCGTCACGTTCTACAAAGCCACGGAGCAACTGCCGGCCTTCGACGACTACAACATGCGCGGCCGCACCTACCGGTACTTCGAGGGCGAGCCGCTGTACCCCTTCGGCCACGGACTCTCGTATACGCGTTTCGAGTACTCGGATTTGAAGGTCGATCGATCGCGCGCGGCGCAGAAGGACAGCGTGACCGTGTCCGCAAACGTGAAGAACACCGGTGGGCGCGCCGGTGATGAAGTCGCGCAGCTCTATGTGCGAGCGATAGAGCCGCGCGAGCGGCGCGCACTGAAGGAATTGCGCGGCATCCAGCGCGTGACACTGAAGCCGGGTGAGAGCCGTCGTGTGTCGTTCACTCTGGTGCCGGAGCGGGATTTCAAACACTACGATGTCGCGCAGAAGCGGTACGCCACCGATCCAGGGCCCTATGAGCTGCAGCTCGGCGCGTCCAGCAGCGACATCCGACTCAAATCGACGCTGGCAGTAGATGGCTCGTAGGTTTCGGAACCTCGCGCCGCGCGGCCGGTTGTTGCAAGTACATGATCAGTGCAACTCGACCGCGTCAGTACGCATTCCTCGAAGCGCCCTCGATCCTGGGATTGAGGCCGAGCGGAGTGGAGCGCTTGCCGTCCGCCTTGCTCGGCCACGGCCTTGCCGAGCGTGTGCAAGGACGGCGGGCCGGTGGCGTATTGCCAGACGATGCATACAGTGAAGAGCGTGATCCCGAAACAAAGACTCTGAACGCGGCGGGGATCGCGCGCTACTCATGCAAGCTTGCGGACGCGGTGGAGCCGCTCCTCGAAGACGGCGCGTTTCCCGTGCTTCTTGGCGGTGACTGTTCGATCGTGATGGGGCCGATGCTGGCGTTGCGCCGTCGCGGCCGCTACGGGCTGCTGTTCATCGACGGTCACGCCGATTTCTATCAGCCGGAGGCAAATCCGAACGGTGAAGCGGCATCGATGGATCTCGCCTTCGTCACGGGACACGGCCCGGCGCTGGTGACAAACCTCGAAGGCCGCGCACCGCTCGTGCGCGACACGGATGCGGTTGCGTTCGGTTTCAGGGATGCCGAGGAGCAGGCCGAGTACGGCAGCCAGCCCTTACCGGCGAGTCTTCGTTCGTTCGACCTGGCGACCGTGCGTCGCATGGGTGCGGCGGGTGCAGCCCGCGAGGCTGTCGCGCATCTCAGTCGCGCCGAGCTTGAAGGCTTCTGGATTCACATCGACGCGGATTGCCTCGACGATGACCTGATGCCGGCCGTCGACTATCGCATTCCGGACGGTCTGCAACTCGAAGAGCTGGAAACGGTGCTGAGACAGGCGCTCGACAGCGGACGCGCAGTGGGCCTGGAAGTGACCATCTACAACCCGTCGCTGGATCCGGAAGGCAGGGCGGGCCAGCGGCTTGCCGACTTGCTCGCGCGCGTGCTGTCAAACAGTCACGCCGGGCGCGCGTAGCGCTCTAGAAAGACCTTTGCCGTCACGAAGAGCAGAACCGTCGCGGCAAGCACTTCGGTCCAGATGGTCAGGTTCATCGCAACTGAGTGCGCCGACATCGGCGCAAGACTGTAATGGGCGAGCCCGTCGAACCCCAGCGCTGCGTAGAGCGCAACCAGCGCGAGCCCGATCTTACGTTGACCCCGCGCCAACAGAACGTAGCCGGTCGCGCCGATGGCAGCCTCAACCAGCCAGGCGAGATAAACGCGCGCCGGCGTGAGCGACTCGGGCAGATTTGGATACGCGTCGATGTACACCGCGTTGTGCGTGAAGTGAACGAGGCTGGCCGCACCATAGGCGAGCAGTGCGAAGAGTAGTAGCAGTCTTGTATTCATCCGCGCAGCTTACAGCGTCGACCAGTCGAGGATCACCTTGCCGGACTGGCCCGAGCCCATCGTCTCGAAGCCCTGTTTGAACTCCTGCACGGCGAAGTGGTGCGTGATGATCGGCTCGAGCTTCAGGCCGCTCTGCAGGAGGCTCGCCATTTTGTACCAGGTCTCGAACATTTCGCGGCCGTAGATGCCCTTCAGCATGAGGCCCTTGAAGATCACCTCGTTCCAGTCGATGGCGACCTCGCCTGGGGGGATGCCGAGCAGCGCGACGCTGCCGCCGTGATGCATGGTGCGGATGAGCTCGCGGAAGGCCGCGGCGTTGCCGGACATCTCGAGCCCGACATCGAACCCTTCCTGCATCCCCAGGTCTTTCATCGTCTCGTCCAGCGACTCGCGCGTGACGTTGATGGCGCGCGTTGCGCCCATCTTGCGTGCGAGGCCGAGCCGGTAATCGTTGATGTCGGTGATGACGATGTGGCGCGCGCCGACAAACCGGCAAATGGAAACGGCCATGATGCCGATGGGTCCCGCTCCGGTAATGAGCACGTCCTCGCCGACTACATTGAACGCAAGAGCCGTGTGCGTGGCATTGCCGAAGGGATCGAGGATCGAAGCGATATCGTCCGGAATCGACTCCGTCAGCTTGAATGCGTTGACCGCGGGAATCGACAGGTATTCGGCGAACGCACCTGGCCGGTTTACCCCCACACCGATGGTGTTCCGGCATAGGTGGCGCCGGCCAGCACGGCAATTGCGGCAGTACCCGCACGTGATGTGCCCCTCGCCGGATACACGGTCCCCGACATTCAGGCCGCGCACTTCGCTGCCGACATCGACGATTCGGCCGCAGTACTCGTGACCCACTGCCATCGGCACGGGAATGGTCTTCTGCGCCCACGTGTCCCACTTGTAGATGTGCATGTCGGTGCCGCAGATGGCGGTCTTCGCGATCTCGATGAGCACGTCGTTGGGCCCGACCTGCGGCTCGGGAACGTCGTCCAGCCAGATGCCGGGAGCCGCTTCTTTCTTGACCAGTGCTTTCATGCGCGCCTTTCTAATTCTTGAGGACGCCGAGCTCGCGGCCGGCGGTCGTGAAGGCTTCGAGGGCCCGGTCGAGCTGCGGGCGCGTGAGTGCCGCAGACATCTGCGTGCGGATGCGCGCCTGGCCTTTCGGCACTACCGGGAAGGAGAACCCGATGACGTAGATTCCGAGCTCCAGCAAGCGGTTCGCCAGGCGCCCCGCGAGCGCCGCGTCGCCGATCATGACGGGGATGATCGGATGCTCGCCCGGCTTCAGATCGAAGCCCGCGCGCTCCAGGCCGGCGCGGAAATAGCGCGTGTTGTCGAAGAGTTGCTGGCGCAGCTCAGGTGTGTGATCGATGAGATCCAGCACACGGAGGCTCACGGCAGCCACCACGGGCGGAATGCTGTTCGAGAAAAGATAGGGACGCGAACGGTTCCGCAACCACTCGATGATGGGTTTGCGCGCGGAGACATATCCGCCGCTGCCGCCGCCGAGCGCTTTGCCCAGCGTACTGGTCACGATGTCTACGCGATCCGCGACACCGCAGTGTTCCGGCGTGCCGCGCCCGCGCGGACCCATGAAGCCCGTGGCATGCGAATCGTCCACCATCACCAGCGCGTCGTATTTGTCCGCCAGCTCGCAGATGCCGCGCAGGTTCGCGATGAAACCGTCCATCGAGAACACGCCATCCGTCGCGATGAGCCGCGTGCGCGCACCGGAGGCCTCCTTGAGGCATTTCTCCAGCTCGGCGAGATCGTTGTAGGCGTAACGGAAACGCTGCGCCTTGCACAGCCGGATGCCGTCGATGATGCTCGCGTGATTGAGCGCATCGGAAATCACGGCATCGCGCTCGTCCAGCAACGTTTCGAAGAGCCCGCCGTTGGCATCGAAACACGATGAATACAGAATGGTGTCTTCCATGCCCAGGAAGCGGCTCAACTGTTCTTCGAGCTGTTTGTGCACCGTCTGCGTGCCGCAGATGAACCGCACCGACGCCATCCCATAACCGAAGCGGTCCAGGGCGCGGTGGGCCGCTTCACGGATCGCGGGGTGATTGGCGAGCCCGAGGTAGTTGTTGGCGCAGAGATTGACGACTTCGCGCTCACCCGTGCGCACCACGCCGCCCTGGGGGGTGGTCAGCACACGTTCGCTCTTGTAGAGCCCTTGTTCGCGAAGCGCGGCGAGGTCGGCCGTGAGCCGATCGAGAACGGAGGAATTCATGCCGTGAATTATACTCATGGTCAGGCACCTGTCGGGCCGTCGGGGAGCGTCGCTTGAGCACTGTCGTCGATCACAAAGCCAACCGGTTGTTCATCGCGCTCGCCGCCTTCTTTCTCACCAACGCCATCATGGCCGAGTTCGTCGGCGTCAAGATCTTCTCGCTCGAAGCGAGCCTCGGCTCTCAGCCGTTCCAATGGAGCCTGTTCGGCATCAACGGCACGCTCACGTTCACTACAGGCGTGCTGCTGTGGCCTTTCGTCTTCATCCTCACGGACACGATCAACGAGTACTTCGGAGTGCGTGGTGTCCGTTTCATTTCCTGGATCGCCGTCTTTTTCATCGGCTATGCCTTCCTCGTGGCTTATGTCGCCATCGCCCTGGCTCCGGCCGACTTCTGGGTGAGCTCGAACGCAGCATTGGGCGTGCCGGACGTGCAGAGAGCCTATGCGCTCATTTTCGGGCAGGGCCTCTGGACCATCGGAGGCTCGATCGTCGCGTTCCTCATCGGCCAGCTCGTCGACGTGGTGATTTTTCACCGCATCCGGCGCGCCACCGGGGAGCGCTACGTGTGGTTACGCGCCACCGCCTCCACGGCCGTGTCCCAGATCCTCGATAGCTTCGTCGTTCTATACATCGCGTTCGTGATCGGCCCCCAGCACTGGCCGATTCCGCAGTTCCTGGCGGTAGGCACGGTCAACTATGTCTATAAGATGAGTGCCGCCATCGCGCTGATCCCGCTGCTCTACCTGATGCGCCGGGGCATCCACGCTTATCTCGGTCCGACTACGGCACACGCGCTGCGGGAAGAAGCAGCTCGTTGAACACAGCTCGATCCGCTTCCCTACAATAGACGTCCATGACATCAGCCAATGCTTCTGCCGGCACGGCACGCTTCGTCGTTGCCGATGCCGCCACGCTGGACAGTTCAGTCGGCGCGGCCATCAACCCTCTTTACCTCGCGCCCGAGACGAATGTCGTGCGTGCACTCGCCGATCGCGCCCGGCTTGCGCCGGATCGTCGGCAGGCCGTGCAGGAACGCGCACTCGCTCTGGTGGATGCGGTTCGCAACGCCAAGCAGTCGGGCAGCGGCATCGACGCGTTTCTGCGCCAGTATCACCTCGGCTCACGCGAGGGCGTGATCCTGATGTGTCTTGCCGAAGCGCTGCTGCGTATCCCGGATGCGGAAACGGCGGACCGCCTCATCGCGGACAAGATTCCGTCGGGTGACTGGGAAGATCATCTTGGCGACAGCGACTCGCTGTTCGTGAATGCATCGACGTGGGGCTTGATGCTCACGGGGCGCATCGTCGACGTAGATCGCGAGGAGCTCGGCTCCGTGCGTTCGTGGTTCTCCCGACTGACGAGCCGCATCGGCGAGCCGGTGGCGCGCGGAGCGTTACGCCAGGCGATGCGCATTCTCGGCCACCAGTTCGTGATGGGCCGGACCATCGAAGAAGCTTTGGAGCGCACGCATGGCTCTAGCGAGAGGGCGTATCGCTACTCGTTCGACATGCTCGGCGAGTCGGCGCTGACTGCTGAGGATGCGGAGCGTTACTACGAGAAGTATCGGGCGGCGATTATCGCAGTGGGTCGTGATGTCGAGCGCAACAGCGATGTCGTTGCCCGTCACAGCATCTCGGTGAAGCTCTCAGCGCTACATCCGCGCTACGAGCTGGCACAGCGTGAGCGCGTTCTAAACGAGCTGGGCCCACGCTTGCACGCGCTCGTACAGCTCGCGCGAGACTCGGGAATCGGGCTGACGGTCGATGCGGAAGAGGCGGACCGCCTCGAGCTTTCGTTACTGTTGATCGAATCGGTCCTGCGCAGCGACACGCTGGCCGGGTATGTCGGCTTCGGGCTGGCAGTGCAGGCTTATCAACGTCGTGCATACAGCGTGCTCGAATGGCTCGCCTCGCGAGCACGGGCGCTGAATCGCCGAATCACGGTTCGACTGGTGAAGGGCGCGTATTGGGACAGCGAGATCAAGCGTGCTCAGGAGCGCGGACTCGCAAGCTATCCCGTGTTCACGCGCAAGCCGAGCACGGATGTGTCGTACCTCGCGTGTGCGCGCCTGCTCGCGAGCATGAAGGACGTGATCTATCCGCAGTTCGCCACTCACAACGCGCAGACGCTGGCGTACGTTGCGGAAGTCTTTGGCAATGCCGTCGGTACGTTCGAGTATCAGCGCCTGCACGGCATGGGCGAGGAGCTGTACGAGCAGGTGATCGAGGCGGAGCAGGGCGGGCATGCGTGCCGCGTGTACGCGCCTGTCGGGCCTCACGAGGACTTGCTGCCTTATCTCGTGCGGCGGCTTCTGGAGAATGGCGCGAACACGTCGTTCGTCAATCGCATCGTCGATGAGCGACTGCCGGCACAAGAGGTCGTCACCGATCCGGTCGCGCAGGTCGACGGGTACAAGGAGATTCCGCATCCACGCATCGTCGAGCCGGCGCGTTTGTATGGGCTGGAGCGCACCAACTCACGCGGCGTGAACATGGCGGACGGCGCGGAGCTGCATGCTCTGAAGAGTGAGTGTGACGCCGCCGCAGCCAAGCGCTGGCAGGCGACCGCGCTCGTGGGCGGCAAGGCTGGCAGCGGCGACATCGTGCAGCTCGTCAATCCGGCCAATGAATCGCAGGTTATCGGCACGATCAAGCACGCATCAGCCGCGGACGCAGAGCGTGCAGTATCGATCGCATTCGACGCTCAGCCCGAATGGGACTCGATGCCGGCCGAGCAGCGCTCTGCCATCCTGATGCGTGCGGCCGATGCCTTTGAGGCCAACCGTGGTGCCTTTCTCGCGCGTTGTACGCTCGAAGCCGGCAAGACCTTGAACGACGGCATCGCTGAAGTGCGCGAGGCCGTGGACTTCCTGCGCTACTACGCCACGCAGGCCCGCGCGGAGTTCGGTGACGAGAAGGTGCTCGTCGGCCCGACGGGCGAGCGCAATTCGCTTCGTCTGCGCGGCAAGGGTGTGTTCGTCTGTATCAGCCCGTGGAATTTTCCGCTCGCCATTTTCACGGGGCAGGTCGCTGCTGCTCTCGCGGCCGGCAATGCGGTGATCGCGAAACCGGCCGAGCAGACGCCATTGACGGCGGCGCTTGCCGTGCAGCTTCTGCATGGTGCAGGCGTGCCGACCGAGGTGCTTCACTTCCTGCCGGGCGAAGGTGGCACCGTCGGCGCCGCTCTGACACGGGACCCACGCATTGCCGGTGTGGCATTCACAGGCTCTACAGACACCGCGCGGGTGATCGAACGCAGTCTTGCGGGCCGTTCGAGTGGCATCGCCACCCTCATCGCGGAGACTGGCGGACTCAACGCGATGATCGTGGACAGCTCCGCGCTTCCTGAGCAGGTTGTGCTGGATGCTGTCGCGTCTGGCTTCAACAGCGCGGGTCAGCGCTGCTCGGCGTTGCGCGTGCTGCTGCTTCAGAACGAAATCGCTCCGCGGGTGCTCGAGCTGCTTGCCGGCTACATGGACGAGCTGCGCATCGGCGATCCTTCATTACTCTCGACGGATGTCGGGCCGGTGATCGATCGGGATGCGCTGGCGATGCTTCAGAAGCATGCCGATCAGGTGACCGCTGGCGCCTGGCATCACCGTGTGACGTTGCCTCCTGAAGCGCGGAACGGCCGCTTCTTCGCTCCGTTGGTGGTCGAGCTGCCAAATCTGCAGGCGGTTGAACGCGAAATTTTCGGACCCATCGTGCACGTCGTGCGCTACTCGGCGCTCGAAGTGGAGAAGGTGCTGGATGCCGTCAACGCGATGGGCTATGGCCTGACGCTCGGCGTGCATACACGCATCGACTCGGTTGCACAGCGCATCGCCGCACGCGCGCGGGTGGGTAATATCTACGTCAACCGGAACATGATTGGCGCTGTCGTCGGCGTGCAGCCCTTCGGCGGCATGGGGCTCTCGGGCACAGGTCCCAAAGCGGGCGGCCCGCACTACCTCCACCGCTTCGGGACGGAGCAGACTGTCACCATCAACACTGCTGCGGTCGGTGGTAATGCGAGCCTGCTGTCGCTCGCGGGAGATTGAGTTGCGATGACGCTGAGCGTCTTCGACATCTTCAAGATCGGCATCGGTCCGTCGAGCTCACACACCATGGGCCCGATGCGGGCCGCGCGCGAGTTTGCGCTTGGCCTGAAGCGGGACGGTTTGCTGAGCGCGACTCAGGAGGTTGTGGCGCGTCTGTATGGGTCGCTTGCACTGACGGGTGCGGGGCATGGCACGGATCGCGCGATTCTGGCCGGGCTCGAAGGAGCGCAGCCGGAAACGGTGGATCCGGATGGCATCGAAGCGACGGTTCAGCGCATCCGCAAGACCGGTCGGTTGAACGTGCTCGGTGAGCACGACACGGCATTCGACGAGCCCATGCAGCTTCTGTTCATGCGAGCGGAGCGCTTGCCCCAGCACTCGAATGGCATGCGCTTCAGCGCGCTTGGGGCCGATCGCAAGGTGCTGCGTGAGGAGAGCTACTACTCCATCGGCGGCGGGTTCATCACGCGCGAAGGCGAGACCGAGGCGCGCGAGGCCGCGCATGCACCGCCGCCGTATCCGTTCGAGTCGGGAGCGGAGCTGCTCGCCAAGTGTCGTGAGAACGGACTGGAGCTGTTCGAGCTCGTGCTGGCCAATGAGCGCACGTGGCGATCGGATGAGGAAATTCGATCGGGATTGTTGCGGATCTGGAGTGTGATGCAGGCGTGCGTGGCGCGCGGCTTTCGGCAGACGGGTGTACTGCCTGGCATTCTGAAAGTGCGCCGGCGAGCGCCGAAGCTGTATCGCGTGCTGACGGAAGGGAACAGCACGGCCGGTCCGCTGGACGTCATGGATTGGGTCAATGCGTGGGCGTTGGCTGTGAACGAAGAGAATGCGGCGGGCGGACGTGTGGTGACCGCGCCAACGAATGGTGCGGCGGGCATCGTGCCGGCGGTGATGCATTTCTATCAGCGCTTCCAACCCGGGGCGAACGAGGATGGCGTCATTCGCTTTCTGCTGACGGCGGGCGCGATCGCCATGCTCTACAAGAAGAATGCTTCGATTTCCGGCGCGGAGATGGGATGTCAGGGCGAGGTGGGTGTCGCGTGCTCGATGGCGGCTGCGGGGCTGGTATCGGCGCTTCACGGCACCAACGAGCAGATCGAGAACGCGGCCGAGATAGGGATGGAGCACAACCTCGGGCTTACGTGCGATCCCGTTGCGGGGTTGGTGCAGATTCCGTGTATCGAGCGGAATGCCATGGGCTCGGTGAAGGCGATCAACGCTGCGCGGTTGGCCATGCGTGGCGATGGCACGCACAAGGTTTCCCTCGACCAGGTGATCGCGACCATGCGGCAGACCGGGTCGGACATGTCCGCCATCTATAAAGAGACCTCTCAGGGCGGACTCGCGGTCAACGTCCCCGAGTGCTGACGGTACTCGTCAGGTAAACAGGCTGAAGAGCGTTGCGGGCGGTTCGAACTGGACCAGGCGCGCAGCGGGCCGGGAGAGGTGCGCCCAGGATCGCGCGTTGAAGGTGAGTGTGCAGGCGGCGCCAGTGGCGAGGCCTGTGATGGCAACGCCGGCCGGAGCAAGGTATCGCGCGAGATCGGAGAGCCCGGGGTTGTGGCCGACGATGGCCAGATGCTGCACTTTCGGACCCGTGGCCTGAATCAGCGTGAGAATGTCTTCGAGCGGCGCCAGGTACAGACTCTCGAGCGCTTTCACCCGCCGTGGCGTCAGGGTGAGCTTGCGCGCGAGGATTTCAGTCGTCTGCTGAGTGCGGCGAGCGGAGCTCGCCAGCAGAAGGTCCGGGACCAGCTCCTGCTCCAGCAGCAACGTCCCCATCGCCTCGGCTTCGGTGATACCGCGCTTGTTCAGCGGCCGCTCGAAGTCCGGCACGGCGGCATCCTTCCACTCCGCATTCGCGTGCCGGATCAACGTGAGGCGTTTCACCCGCGCACGCTCCGCTCCCCGTCAGGGCTCCTGCACGAGGATACGGCCGTCCTGCTGCCGGACATTGAAAGTACGGATGGGTTCATACGCTGGTGGGGTGAGCGCATCGCCGGTACGCAAATCGAAACGAGCCCCGTGTCGCGGGCAGATAATCTCGCACTTGTCGATCTCGGCGCCAGCGAGACTTTCGCCATCGTGGGTGCAACGGTCTTCCACGGCGAACAGCCGCTCGCCGCAGCGGGCGATGACGATCGGATAGCCGTCGACCTCGGCGCTCAGCGTCTCGGTTTCGGTAACGGCCTCGGCGGGGCCGACATCGATCCACTGACCCGACATCGTCAGAACATGCCGGTCTGCAGGCGCGCGGCTTCGGACATCATCGACTGATTCCACGGCGGGTCGAACACCAGCTCGACGTCCGCGACACGCACGGTGGGAATGCGCTCCACCTTGTCCTTCACGTCCTGCACCAGCACCTCGCCCATGCCGCAGCCGGGCGCCGTGAGCGTCATCTTGATGCTGACCTTGCGCGAGCCGTCCTCGTTCGCGGTGACCTCGCACTCGTAGACGAGCCCGAGGTCCACGATGTTGATGGGGATCTCCGGGTCGTAGCAGGTGCGCATCTGGTCCCAGGCGAGCTTGCGCACGTCTTCCTCGGTGGCGTTCGGCGGCAGCTCGGGCGGCTTCACCACTTCCTTGCCGATCGCATCCGCATCCTCGCCAGCGATCCGGAACAGATTTCCTTCGAGATAGACGGTGAAACTGCCGCCCAGCGCCTGCGTGATGTAGCCAGCCTGGCCGGGGCGCAACGTCACTTCCGCGCCGGCAGGCACGATGACCGCGCGCACTTCGCGATTCACGACGAAAGGTTCGTTCTCGTAGGACCGCACGGCTACTCCGTCGAAACCGTCGCGCCGCTCTGCTCGAGCGCTGCGTTGAGCGTGTGCCAGCACAGGCTCGCGCACTTCACACGCGCCGGGAATTCACGCACGCCCGAGAGCGCGGCAAGCTTGCCGAGCTCGGGCGAGGGCGTTGCATGCTGGTCGGTGAGCAGGGCATGCACGCGCTTGAACAGCTCGCCGATGGCGGTCCGGTCCTTGCCTTTGACGGCTTCCGTCATCAGCGACGCAGAGGCGGTGGAGATGGCGCAGCCCTTGCCTTCGAAGCGCACGTCTTCAACCCGGTCGCCTTGCATTTTCAGCGAAACGGTCAGGCGGTCGCCGCACAGAGGGTTGTGTCCATCCGCGCGCGCATCGGCGTGCTCGACCTGGCCGAAGTTACGCGGCTTCCTGTTGTGATCGAGGATCACGTCGCGATAGAGGTCCTTCAGGTCCATCAGCCAAACACCTCGCGGACCTTCTCGAGCCCGGCAACGAGCCGCGCGATCTCTTCCTCCGTGTTGTAGCAGGCGAACGAAGCGCGCGCCGTCGCGGGAATCCCGAAGAACTCCATCACGGGCATCGCGCAGTGGTGCCCCGTGCGCACGGCGATGCCCTCGCTGTCCAGCACCGTGCCGATGTCGTGCGGATGGACGCCTTCCATCGTGAACGAGATGAGAGAGGCCTTGTGGGCAGCCGTGCCGACGATCTCCAGTCCGGGAATGTCCGCGAGTGCCGCCGTTGCGATTCTCAGCAGATGCTGTTCATGAGCCGCGATCTGTTCCAGGCCGAGCCCTTCGACGTAGTCGATCGCGGCTGCCAGCCCGATTGCGCCGGAGATGTTCGGCGTGCCGGCTTCGAACTTCCACGGCAGATCGTTGAACGTGGTGCGCTCGAAACTCACCGCCTTGATCATGTCGCCGCCCCCTTGCCACGGGGGCATCGCGTCCAGCAGTGCTTCCTTGCCGTGAAGCACGCCGATGCCGGTGGGACCGTAGAGCTTGTGACTCGAGAACGCGTAAAAGTCCGCATCCAGGCCGCGCACGTCGACTTTGGCGTGCGGCACGGCCTGCGCGCCATCGATCAGCACCACCGCGCCCTTTGCGTGGGCCGCGTCGATGATGCGCTTCACCGGCAGGATCGTGCCGAGCGCGTTTGAAACGTGCGCTACCGCGACGAGCTTCGTGCGCGGAGACAGGAGCTTTTCGAGCTCATCGATGAGCACCTCGCCGCGACGGTCGATCGGCGCGACTTTGAGAGTAGCGCCTGTCTGCTCGCAGACGAGCTGCCAGGGGACGATGTTCGCGTGGTGTTCCAGGGCAGTGATGAGAATCTCATCGCCGGCGCGAAATCGCGGGCGTGCGTACGATTGCGCCACGAGGTTGATCGCTTCGGTCGTGCCGCGCACGAAGATCACTTCGCGCGTCGAGGCTGCATTGATGAATCGCCGCACGCGGTCGCGTGCGCCTTCGAACGCCTCGGTTGCCTCCTGGCTGAGCGCGTGTACGCCGCGGTGGACGTTGGCATGCGAGCTCTTCTCATACCGGTCCACGGCTTCGATCACCGGCAGCGCGCGCTGCGCTGAAGCGCCGTTGTCGAGGTAGACGAGCGGTTTCCCGTTCACCAATCGCGACAGGATCGGGAAGTCACGACGCACACGCTGCACGTCGTAGGACTGCGTGCGCGGCTTTGGCATGACGTTGGCGGACATCAGATCAATTCCTTCAATGCGGCGGTCTCGTGCATCTGGCCGGCGAGACTCGCCTCGATGTGCTTGCGCAGGTCGGCGATGGTGATGCGGGAGACCACGTCTTCGAGAAATGCCCACTTCAGCAGCTGCTGGGCCGTTTCGCGGTCGATGCCGCGGGAGAGCAGATAGAAGAGCATGCTGTCGTCGAGCTTGCCCGCCGTGGCGCCGTGGTTGCAGCGGACGTCATCCGTGTAGATCTCTAGCTGCGGACGGACGTCGATTTCGGCCTGGGCGCCGGCGAGGAGGCCGCGCAGGGATTGCCGGGAATCCGTGCCCTGCGCCTGTTCGCGGACCACGACCTTGCTGTTGAAGGCGACGCGGGAGCGGCCACCAGCGATGCCTCGAATGTTCTGCTCCGACTTCGTTTGCGGGGCGATGTGCTCGACGAGGGCGAATCCGTCGTGGACTTGTTGCTGGTCGCCTAGCGAGACGACGTGAAGCGCCAGTTCGGCGCGCTCGCCTGCCAGCTGGATGTGTAGTGTTGAGCGGGCGGAGAGGGCGCCGAGGTTTACCGCATGCACCTCGTACTTTGCGTCTCGATCGACCTTTGCTGTGAGCGTGTCGATCCAGGTGGATTTCGAGCCCGCTTCCTGGACACGGTAGTGGTTGACCTGCGCGCCCTGGGCGATGTTTACGCGCACGGCGCCGTTCACGAAGTTTGCGTTGTCGTGCAGGCTGATATGCCGTTCGATGAGCCCGATGCGCGCGTTTCGCGCGACGTTCAATTCGAGTCGTGGATAAGACGCCGCCGCCTGTGCCGGCTCGGTGGCGACGAAGATAACCTCGATGCAGGCAGGGCAGTCAGTCCCTTCGCTTACGGTGATTACCGCACCGTCAGTCGCGAAGGCGTCGTTCAAGAGCGCAAAACGGTGGTCAGGCAGGCCGAGAGTTTTCGGCTCGCTGCTTGTTGCGGCGGTGTTCGATGCGCCACCCTGGCGTGGCGCGGCTGTCGCCGCTGAAGCGGCAGAACTGGCTGCTTTGCTTGTCTTTGCCGCTGAAGCGGCAGAATTACCTGTTTCATTTGCCTTTGCTGATGGCGCCTCTGCGGCGCACCCCGCTCTCGAATCAGGCGAGGCGGTTTCAGCCGCCGCAACTGCGCCACGCTCACCACGAAGTGACCGAACGGAAATCCCCGCGACGCCAACGCGGTGCGAAAGCTCGGGCACGAACGCCCCATCAACGAACGTGTGCCGCGCATACCCTTCGATGACCGGCGGCAACTCGCTTACGGACACATTCGAGCGCGCTCGCGGCGAAGAGGGCGCTAACCGCACCTTTTCCAGCGACCTCAAACTGGCGTACTTCCAGTTCTCGTCCCGGGTAGTAGGCAAACCCTGCGCCGTAAGCGCCTCCACGGCTTTCCGTCGCTCAGCAGCGCTCACGACAGCAGGCGACAGCGCGTCACCCGCAGCCGCATGCTCTTGCGCAATCCGATCTGAAAGCACCGCGCTCACGTCAGGCCGCCTCACCCGTCACCCAGTCATACCCGCGCTTCTCCAATTCGAGCGCCAATGACTTGTCGCCACTGCGAGCAATGCGCCCGCGCACGAGCACATGCACCCGATCCGGCACGATGTAATCCAGCAGTCGCTGATAGTGAGTTACCAGCACAACCGCCCGCTCAGGCGACCGCAGGCTGTTCACACCGGCAGCGACAATCTTCATCGCATCGATATCCAGCCCCGAATCCGTCTCGTCCAGAATCGCCAGCCGCGGTTCGAGCACCAGCATCTGCAGAATCTCGTTCCGCTTCTTCTCACCGCCCGAAAACCCTTCGTTCACGCCACGCGTGAGGAAGCTCTCATCCATCTTCATGAGCTTCATCTTCTCGCGCACGAGACCGAGAAAATCGAACGCATCGACTTCAGGCAGTCCACGATGCTTGCGAGCCGCGTTCACCGCAGCTTTCAACAGGTACACGTTGTTCACACCCGGAATCTCGACCGGATACTGGAACCCGAGGAACACGCCCTCGCGCGCTCGCTCTTCAGGCGCCAGTGCGAGCAAATCCTTGCCGTCGTACGTCACCGACCCCTGCGAAATGGTGTAACCCGGTCGTCCCGCCAGCACATGCGCGAGCGTGCTCTTGCCTGAGCCGTTCGGCCCCATGATGGCGTGCACTTCGCCAGCCTTCACTTCGAGGGACAGGCCATTGAGCACCTTCTTGTCCCCAACGGCGGCGTGCAGATTTTCGATCTTCAACATCGATTCGCTCCGGCTGGCTTTTGGCTGGCCCGCATTGCTCATCCGTCTCTCAACCGACCGCGCCCTCGAGGCTCACGGCCAGCAGGTTCTGCGCTTCCACCGCGAACTCCATCGGCAGCTCCTTGAAGACGGACTTGCAGAAGCCGCTCACGATCATGTTGACCGCGTCCTCCTGGGTGATGCCCCGCTGCAGGCAGTAGAAAAGCTGGTCGTCGCTGATTTTCGAGGTGCTCGCCTCGTGTTCGACCGTCGCCGTCGGGTTCTTCACCTCGACGTACGGAAAGGTGTGCGCGCCGCAGTCCCCGCCCATCAGCAGCGAATCGCACTGGGTGAAATTGCGAGCGCCGTGCGCGCTGGGCAGCACCTTCACCAGTCCGCGATACGTGTTCTGCCCGTGGCCCGCGGAAATGCCCTTCGACACGATGGTGCTGCGGGTGTCGGGCCCGATGTGGATCATCTTCGTGCCCGTGTCGGCCTGCTGATGGTTGTTCACCGTGGCGACCGAATAGAACTCGCCGATGGAGCCGGCCCCACGCAGTACGCAACTCGGGTACTTCCAGGTGATGGCCGAGCCTGTTTCCACCTGCGTCCACGAGATGCGGGAATTGCGGCCGCGGCACTCGCCACGCTTGGTAACGAAGTTGTAGATGCCACCGACGCCATTGGCATCGCCGGGGTACCAGTTCTGCACCGTCGAGTACTTGATGTATGCGTCCTCGAGCGCGACCAGCTCGACCACCGCCGCATGGAGCTGATTCTCGTCACGCATCGGCGCGGTGCAGCCCTCGAGATAGCTCACGTACGCGCCATCGTCCGCAATGATGAGCGTGCGCTCGAATTGCCCGGTCTTCGCCGCATTGATGCGGAAGTAGGTCGAAAGCTCCATCGGGCAGCGGACGCCCTTCGGCACGTACACGAACGAGCCGTCGGAGAACACTGCCGAGTTCAGCGATGCAAAGAAGTTGTCCGTGTACGGCACGACGCTCCCGAGGTACTGCTCGATCAGCTGGGGATGCGTCTGCACCGCTTCGGAGAACGGGCAGAACACCACGCCCGCGGCAGCGAGCCGCTCTTTGAACGTGGTGGCGACGGACACGCTGTCGAACACGGCATCCACTGCGACGCCGGCAAGACGCGCCCGCTCATGCAGGGGTACCCCGAGCTTTTCGTACGTCTCGAGCAGCTTCGGATCCACTTCGTCGAGACTCTTCGGCCCGTCCTTCTTCGCCTTGGGCGCCGAGTAGTACGAGATCGCTTGATAATCGATTGGCTTGAAGCGGGCGTGCGCCCAGTGCGGCTCGCGCATGGTGAGCCAGTGGCGCAGCGCCTTGAGCCGCCATTCCGTGAGGAACGCCGGTTCTTTCTTCTTGCGCGAGATCAGCCGGACGACGTCCTCGTCCAGCCCGGGCGGCACGGTATCCGACTCGATGTCGGTGACGAAGCCGTGCTCGTAGCCGCGCGTGATCAGCTTTTCCAGATTGTCGGCAGTTTCACTCATGGGTTGGGATATGAGGCCGGAAGCGATGTTTGCGAGAGCGCCAGATCCAACTGCATCAGGAGCGGGACAGCGGCTTGGCGGCCGCAGCCTTCATCTCTCGCTCCAGGGCCAGCACACGGGGTGGTTCAGCGGCGAGACCCGCGAGCTGGGCGAGATTCACCTCATGCAACGCTCGCCGGATGGTGAGGTTCAGGCGCTGCCAGGCGTGACCTACGCGGCACGTCCGCTCGAGCCCACACTGACCGTGGCCTGAAGCGCAGTCGGTGAGCGCCACCGGGCCTTCCAGCGCATCGAGAATCTCACCGGCAGTAATCGCGGTGGCGGGTCGTGCGAGCTGGTAGCCGCCGCGCAGCCCGCGCGTCGAGGCCACCAGTCCCGAGCGATGCAATTGTTTGAGCAGTTTGCTCACAGTCGGCAAAGACAGACGGGTTTGCTCAGCGAGCGCCGAAGCCGTCTGCAAACGGTCGGGCGCCTGCGCCAGAGCGGCGAGGATTACGGTGGCGTAATCGGTGAGACGGCTGATCCGCAGCATCGGAAAAAGGCACCAGGTTTGAGATAGGACTATTTTAGTGCTAATTAGGTGTGCCGGCCAAGCATGTTTTGGTATTCTTTCGCGCCCTTGAGCGACGGCCGCATGCAAACGCCGCCGTCAGGGCTCCCGGTCAGACGGCAACTTCACGAGGTCAGCACGATGAATCGCAACGAGCTCGCGCGCATTGCGCGCGCCATGGTGGTCCAGGGTAAAGGCATTCTCGCGGCGGATGAGAGCTCCGGCACCATCAAGAAGCGATTCGACAGCATCAAGCTGGAGTCCACCGAAGAGGCACGGCGCACGTATCGCGAGATGCTGTTCACCGCGCCCAACGTCGCCGAAACCATCAGCGGCGTGATTTTCTACGACGAGACCATCCGCCAGAAGACGAAGGACGGCGTGCCGTTCGCGGACTACCTCACGAAGCTCGGCGTGATCCCGGGCATCAAGGTCGATACGGGTGCAAAGCCGCTCGCCGGCTTTCCGAACGAGACGATTACCGAAGGGCTGGACGGTCTGCGCGAGCGCCTGGTCGAGTATCACAAGCTCGGCGCGCGCTTCGCCAAGTGGCGTGCAGTCATCGACATCGCCGACGGCATTCCTACGCACTTCGCCATCGACGCGAATGCGCACGGGCTCGCGCGGTACGCCGCGCTCTGCCAGGAAAACGGCATCGTGCCGATCGTCGAGCCCGAAGTGCTGATGGATGGCGCGCACAGCATCGAGCGCTGCGAGCAGGTGACCACGAACGTGCTGCAGTCCGTGTTCGATCAGCTCTTCGCGCATCGCGTGTATCTCGAGGGCATCGTGCTGAAGCCGAACATGGTGATCTCCGGCAAGAAGGCATCGAATCGCGCCTCGCCGGAGCAGGTTGCCGAAGCGACGGTGCGTGTTCTCAAGCAGCACGTGCCGTCCGCCGTGCCGGGTATCGCCTTCCTCTCGGGCGGGCAATCCTCGGAAGAGGCAACGCTGCATCTGTCGTTGATGAACAAGCTGGGCCCGCTGCCGTGGGCGCTCACGTTCAGCTACGGCCGCGCGTTGCAGGACCAGGCGTTGAAGGCCTGGGGCGGCACCGCCCAGAATTTCGCCGCCGGGCAAAAAGCGTTCGCGAAGCGCGCGAAGCTCAACAGCCTGGCGACCTCCGGCCGTTATCAGGCCGCCATGGAGAGCCAGGCCGCGTAAGGAATTTGTCCTCGCGGACAGATTTCTGGCGCGGGCGCGCGCATATCGCTTGACCCTCTCAGGATCGAGGCCGAGTCCGTCTGCGGCGGGCGCCCTTCGTGCAAACGAAGCGGGCGCTCCTGCCGACGACGTCATCGTCGATGCGCGTGACATTCACTACGCCATCGGCTCACGCGCCATTTTCACGGGGCTGAACGTCCAGGTCCGCAAGGGCCGCATCACGGCCATCATGGGGCCGAGCGGCACGGGCAAGTCGACGCTCCTGCGCCTCATGACCGGGCAGATCCAGCCCGATGCCGGCACCATCACCGTGTGGGGACAAAACGTCGCGCGCCTGAGCACGCGTGAGATCTACGCCATGCGCAAGCGCATGGGCATGCTGTTCCAGAACGGTGCGCTGCTCACCGATCTCGATGTGTTCGAGAACGTGGCGTTCCCTTTGCGCGAGCACACCAAACTCAACGAGGAGCTCATCCGGACGCTCGTTCTGATGAAGCTGCACGCAGTGGGTTTGCGTGGCGCGGCGGAGTTGATGCCGGCGGAGCTCTCGGGCGGCATGGCCCGGCGCGTGGCGCTGGCGCGCGCGATTGTAATGGATCCGGACATCCTCATTTACGACGAACCGTTCGTCGGGCTCGATCCGATTTCGCTCGGGGTGATCCTGCGGCTGATTCGCGAGATGAACGAAGGGCTCGGCATCACGAGCATCGTCGTTTCGCACGACGTGCAGGAGCTCGCCACCATTGCGCACGACAGCTACCTGATCTCCGAAGGAACTGTCGTCGCGCAGGGCACTCCGAAGGAACTGGCTGCAAGCGGCAGCGAAGTGGTGAAGCAGTTCATGACCGGGAGCGACGATGGTCCCGTGCCGTTTCACTATCCGGCTCCCGAGTACCGGCAGCAGCTGCTCAACCTCGAGTCGCCGGATGGCGACCGATGAAAAACGGCAACGGCGAGAATCTGATCCTGCGTTTCCTGCGTATCGTCGGCCAGGAGACGCTGTTCCTGGTGAGGATGGTCGTGCAGTGTGTGCCGGCGCTCGCGCGGCCGCGCCTGGTGGTGCATCAGATTTACAACGCCGGAGCGCGCTCGCTCATCATCATCATGCTGTCGGCGCTGTTCGTCGGCATGGCACTGGGACTCCTCGGGTTCGACCTGTTGCAGGATTTCGGCTCGGAGGACGCGCTCGGTGTGGCCTCCGCGCTCGGTCTCATCAAGGCACTCGGGCCGGTGCTCACGGCACTGCTGTTTGCCGGGCGCGCGGGGACTTCGCTCACGTCGGAGATCGGGCTGATGCGGGCAACGGACCAGCTCACCGCCATGGAGATGATGGCGGTCGATCCCATGCGCTACGTCGCCGCGCCACGCTTTATCGGCGGCATCGTGGCCATGCCACTGCTCACGGCTATCTTCGTCGTCATCGGGCTGTATGGCACGCAACTGGTGGGCGTGCAGCAGATGGGCGTGGATGCGGGCTCGTTCTGGTCGCAGATGCAGGGCGCAGTGGATTTGCGTGATGTGTGGGAAGGCGTGAGCAAGAGCATCGTGTTCGGGATCGGCTGCAGCCTCATCGCGGTCTATGAGGGGTACCATGCGCCGCCGACTGCCGCGGGTGTGGGGCTTGCGACGACGCGTACGGTCGTGGCCTCATCGGTGCTCGTGCTGCTGCTCAACTACATCATGACGGCGGCCTTTTTGTAGACGAGGCTCTGAGAGGAACTTTCATGCGGGCAAATCGTACTCTGGAGGTTGGCACGGGCCTGTTCGTGCTGCTCGGGTTCGCGGCGCTCGGCTTTCTCACCACGCAGCTGCCGAGCAGCGGGCTCAAGCTCGGCGGAGCGAAAGCGGGTTACCACGTGGTGGCAAAGTTCGACAACATCGGCGACTTGAAATCCGGGTCGCCCGTCTCGATGGCTGGCGTACGCATCGGCGACGTGGAGAGCATTCGTTTCGACTCGAAGGACTACAAGGCGGCGGTGACGCTGCGGATCGATACGCAGTTCAACGAGATTCCCGACGACAGCGACGCGAGCATCCAGACGCAGGGCCTGCTCGGCGGCAAGTACGTCGGCATCAGCCCCGGCGGGTCCGACATGTTTTTGAAGGATGGCAGCCAGATTGCGTTCACGCAGTCCGCCATCGTGCTCGAGAGCCTGGTGAACAAGTTCTTCGCGAACTTCGCCAGCAAGGGCGACGATTCCGGCGCCGGCAACAGTTCCAGTACCGGCGGCGATGCCGGCAAGGAGACCCCGAAATGAGACTGCTGAGTTCGATTCTGGCGAGCGCGCTGCTGGCGGTCGGCGTGGCATACGCGACCGACCCCCCGAAGCCGACTGCGCCGCCGCCGGCGGAAGCGAAGGCTGACGATCCGAGCAAGCTCGTCGAGAGTGTTGCTAACGGGATGCTGAAGGACCTGGATGCGGATCGCGCCGCGTATCGCAAAGATCCCTCGAAGGTGAACGCACTGGTAGAGAAGCACCTGCTGCCGGTGTTCGACACGAGCTACTCGGCGCGTCTCGTGCTGGGCAAGCACTGGCGCACGGCATCCGAGGAACAGCGCAATCGGTTCGTGAATGCGTTCTATCAGTCGCTGCTGCGGAACTATGGCAGCGCGCTCGCTGAATTCACTAGCGACAAGCTGAAAGTATTTCCGTCGCAAGTGGACTCGAAGTCCGACAGCGCGACGGTACGTACGGAAGTGAAGCGCAGCAACGGGCAGCGAGTGCCGGTCAACTACACGCTTCACAAGACGCCGGACGGCTGGAAAGCGTGGGATGTCGTGATCGAGGGCATCAGCTACGTGAAGAGCTTCCGTGAGGACTTCGGCGCCGAGATCGATCAGAAGGGGCTGGATGCGGTGATCGATCGCATCGAGAAGGGCGGGAAACCCATTGCTGCCGACAGCAAGAAGACCTGAGGCTTAAGGCGCGTGGCATTCGTGCCCCAGGACCGGATTGTTCAGGTGGTCGAGGCTTCGCCCGATCGCCTGAATGTTTCCGGGGCGCTGACGTTCGAGACGGCGCGCGCTGCTTACGAAGCAGGCCTTCGCACGTTGCGTAACGGGTCTTCGGGTACGACTCTGCAGATTGACTGCGCGGGTGTCACGGAGTCGGACAGCGCCGGCCTCGCCGTGCTGATCGAGTGGCTGTCGTGTGCCACGAAACAGGGCCGCCGAATTCGATTCGAGAATTTGCCCGAAGGCATTCGGGCTGCCGCGCAAATCAGCGACGTCACTGCGATTCTGGAAGCCAGCGCCTAGAGTTACTTCGGCGCTTCGCCGGTCTCAGGATCGATCAGAGGTTCTTCGTCGACGGGCGGGGCGACGGCGCCGTCGGTGACCTGATATTCGCGGCGCTGGAGGAACGCGTTGCGAATGAAGGCGTAGCGGTCGAACGTGTTCTCGAGCGCCTGTTCGGTGTCGAGCAACCCAACGCGTGTGTCGATCACGCCAAGGCCGTTGATCGAGTAACGCCACGCGTCACGCTCGACGTAGTGCGTAGGATTTGTATAAACCTCCGCGATAGAGCCGATGCCATCGCGCACGGTCGAGAACCCGAAAAAGGGAATCACGAGATACGGCCCCGCCGGAACGCCCCACTTGCCGAAGGCCTGGCCAATGTCTTCGTCGTTCCGATCGAGCCCCGCCGCGCTGGCCGGATCGAGCAACCCACCGAGACCGATGGTCGTGTTCATCACGAAGCGACCCGTATCCGACAGCGCCGGCCTGAATTTCGCCTGCAGCAGGTCGCCCAGGATCACCGTCGGCTGTTCGAGGTTGTCGAAGAAATTCGAAACACCGGTCCGCACGAATTGCGGAGTGACCTTCTTGTAGCCCTTCGCGGCGGGCTTCAGCAGCGCGCGATCGAACGCGTCGTTGAACCGGTACGTAGCGCGGTTGACGCGCTCGAACGGATCGCGTGGATCCCGCTTGGCGTTTGGCGCCGTGGCACAACCGGTGAGCAGCAGTGCCAGAAGTACAACAAGGCCGACAACGAGGGCGCTGGCGAATCGGATCATGGGGCAAGCAATGCGTCGCAAGAGCAGCGGACATTGTCACGGGCTTTTGCCCGCGATTCAATGGGATTCACCGCGGGAAACCTACCTCGCCCGAGAGAGTTGGACCTGCACACTAAGGGGACGAGCGGAACGTCGCGGATACGCGACGCCCGATCGCAATCGCGCTAGCGACCTGACTCCCGACTGCGACTCGCCTTGCGCACACGAACGGTGGAGAGGTAGTCGCGCAGCTCATCGAGCCGCGCCTGAAATCGCTGCCGTTGCACCGAAGTGAGATTGGGTGCAGCGAGTGCGAGCTGCAGCTGCTGAACCGCGAGCGGCAGATCGCCGCTCGAGATGTGGTACTCACTCATGTAGTAGTACGCATCACCCGTGTCGCCCGCTGCGCTCGCGGCCAGCGCGGTGAGCTGAATCTGATCCGGCGTCGGCGCGATGTTGTTGAACAGATCGAGCAGCAACGTGTGCGCTTCCTTCGGCTTGTTCGCCGCCATGAGCGCCTGCGCATAGCGGACAGTCAGCGGCACATTGCGCGGGAAGAGCAGTACCGCGCGCTGATAAGTGGCAATGCCATCGTTCTGCATGCCGCCCTGAACTTCCGCCTGCGCCAGCGCGGAGTACAGCAGAGTGAGATTTTCGTGCTTCTCCACGAGCCCGTGCAGGATCTCGGCGGCCTCCTGGTTCTTGCCACTTTCCATCATGGCGAGCGCGGTGCCGTACTGCTGTCCGAGCGATCCCTTCTGACTCTGCGTTTCTTTCACGTAGCGCGAGGCGATGTCCGAATCCTTCGGTGCAGTGATGACGCGCAGGCGCTCGCGAATGGCTTCGTAGGTCGCGGATTCGGAAACCTTCGGCTTGTCGAACTGCGCGGCACGCGCGCGCGCCTCGGCAATGCGGTTGGTGTTCACCGGGTGGGTCTGGATCATCTCCGGAATCCACTGCCCGGCGAGACCCTCACGACGCGACATGGACTCGAAGAATGTGGCCATGCCGTTCGGATCGAAACCCGCGGCCGAGATGAAACCGATGCCTACGCGATCCGCTTCGTACTCATTCCCGCGTGTGAAGTTCACCTGCTGCTGGGCGGCCGCACCTTGCGCGATGGCGATGGCGCCTTGCATGGCATCTGCGCCGCCCGCGATTGCGCCGATCAATACGGCGGCGAGGATCGCCGCAGTCTGCGCGATGCCCTGCGAGCTCTGCGCCTTGATGGTGCGTGCAATGTGCCGCTGGGTGACGTGTGCAATTTCGTGGCCGATGACGCCAGCCAGCTCGGACTCGTTACGACTCGCAAGCACCGTACCGTAATTGACGCCGATGAAACCGCCGGGCAGCGCGAACGCGTTGATGGTGCCCTCGCGCACGCAGAAGAACGTGAAGCGGTTGTTGCCATCCGGGGCTTGGGCGGCAATGCGCTGGCCGAGCTGCTGCAGGTACTCCGTGACCTCGGGGTCGTCGAGGATGGCCTTCTGGTCGCGCAGACTTCTTACGATCTGCGCGCCGAGCTGGTATTCGTCACTCTGCGTAACAATTGCACCGGCCGGACTGCCGATGTCCGGCAGGTCCGTGCTGCTGGGGGCTGCCTGAGCCTGCGCGGGCGGCGCGCAGAACACGGCGAGGCTGAACGCAAGCACGCCCGCGAGCGCCGCCCCGATGGCGGCGCTGCGTACGCGACTCGTGCGTTCAACTGTTGCGAATTTCAAAGTGCCGGGCCCCGGGCGTGACGTGCTTTCGACCGCAAAGCGGCCACCTAGTTTCCCCGTTTTACAGGGTATCGGAGGCGAAGTCTGCCAGCCGCGAGCGCTCGCCGCGCGTCAGGGTGATATGTCCGGAGTGCGGCCAGCCACGGAAACGGTTTACCGAATAGGTGAGGCCCGAGGTCATCTCCGTGAGATAGGGCGTGTCGATCTGCGCGATGTTCCCCAGGCACGCGATCTTGGTGCCCGGCCCGGCGCGCGTGATGAGCGCCTTCATCTGCTTGGGCGTCAGGTTCTGCGCCTCGTCGAGAATGATGTACCGGTTGAGGAACGTGCGGCCGCGCATGAAGTTGAGGGAGCGGATCTTGATCCGGTTGCGCAGCAGGTCGTTCGTGGCCGCGCGTCCCCAGTTGCCGCCTTCCTGGCTTTGCGTGAGCACTTCGAGGTTGTCCATCAGCGCGCCCATCCAGGGCTCCATCTTTTCTTCCTCGGTGCCGGGCAGGAACCCGATGTCCTCGCCGAGCGGAATCGTCACGCGCGTCATGATGATCTCGACGAAGCGGTTCGTCTCGAGCGTCTGCATGAGACCGGCTGCGAGCGCGAGCAACGTCTTGCCCGTGCCGGCTGGCCCGAGCACGGTGACGAGATCGATGTCCGGATCCATCAGCAGGTTCAGCGCGAAGTTCTGCTCGCGATTGCGCGCGGTGATGCCCCACACGCTGTGCCGCTCGTTGCGATAGTCGCGCAGCAATTCGAGCGTTGCGTTCTCGCCGGAAACCTTGCGGACGATGGCCTCGATCCCCTGCGGGCTCTCCTCGTACACGCACTGGTTGGTCTGCCATTCCTTCACGGACGGACCGTTCACTTCGTAGTACGTGCGGTCGCCTTCCTTCCAGGAGCGCATGTCCTTGCCGTGGCTCTCCCAGAAATTGGCAGGCAGGGCGGTCATGCCCGAATAGAGAACGTCTATGTCTTCGAGCGTCTTGTCGCTGTAGTAATCCTCCGCATGCACGCCGAGCACCGCAGCCTTGATGCGCAGATTGATGTCCTTCGACACCAGCACGACGCGCGTTTCCGGAAATTCCTTTTGCAGCGACAGCGTCTGGCCGAGGATCGCGTTGTCCGAGCCGCCGGGGAGGGTCTGAGGCAGCGCGCTCGACAGCTCCTTCGTCTGGAAGAAGAGGCGCCCGGTCGAAGGCTTCTTGCCGTGATTGCCCGAGTAGCCGGAGGGCAGGGGCAGCCCGACGTCGATCTGCTCCTTGTCGACCCCGCGCATCATGTCATCGAGAAAGCGGCTCACCTGGCGCACGTTGCGCGACTGCTCGGAGAGGCCTTTCTTGTGCGCGTCGAGCTCTTCCAGGACGACCATGGGCAGAAACACGTCGTGCTCTTCGAAGCGGAAGATCGCGGTCGGATCGTGCATCAGCACGTTCGTGTCGAGCACGAATAGGCGCCGGACGGCGCGCTTCTTGTTGGACATGTCGGAGCTGGCGGTGGCGCCGGCCGGTGAGGGATCAGAGAGACTTCGCCGCTTCAAGAACTTCCTCCACGTGGCCCGGCACTTTCACGCTGCGCCATTCGCGGCGCAGGACGCCCGTGGCGTCGATCAGGAAAGTGCTGCGATCGATTCCCATATATTTGCGGCCGTAGAGGCTCTTTTCTTTAATCACGTCGAAAATCTTGCAGACTGCCTCGTCCTCGTCCGACAGCAGGTCGAACGGCAGCGACTCCTTCTCCCGGAACTTGTCGTGGCGCTTCAGGCTATCGCGCGAGATGCCCAGCACGCGCACTTTCGCCTTGCGGAAGGCGGCGTGCAGGTCACGGAAGTCCTGGCTTTCCCTGGTGCAGCCCGTGGTCATGTCCTTCGGGTAGAAGTAGATCACGAGCTTCTCGCCCTTCGCGTCGGCGAGCTTCCAGCTTCCGCCTCCGGTCACGGGCACAGTGAAATCCGGAACCTTGCGGCCGACGTGTACGGTCACGATTTGACGGGCTCGAGAATCGCGTCGAGGTTCAGAGAATCGCAGAACTCCATGAACTCCTCGCGCAGGTGGGCCACGTGGATGCGGCTGGGCACGTTCACGATCATCTGTACCGAAAACATCGGCGCGCCGGTGTGGGCGGCCGGGTAGCTACGGGTGGAAACCTCCGCGATGTCGATGCCCCGCGTGGCGAAGAACCCTGACAGGCCCGAGACGATGCCGCTCTGGTCTAGGCACACCACGTCGATCGAATACGGGAGCATGTCCGTGCGGGCGGCCCGCGGCTCGGTGCGCTTCAGGTGGATGCTGAGGCTGGTGCCCTCGGCGAGGCGCTTGAGCTCCGTTTCCAGCTTGGCGAGCGCATGCCAGTTGCCCGAGACGAGCAGCAGCATCGCGAACTCGGACCCAAGGTTGGCCATGCGGCTTTCGCTGATGTTGCCGCCGCATTCGCTGATGACGCGGGTCAGCTCATGAACCATCCCAGTGCGGTCGCTGCCGATCGCCGAAACGGCCAGGTGCTGCTTCATCTTCGGGGAGGCTTCGGAGGAGGTCATTGTAACGGGCGGCAGTGTACCACCGGCCGCGACCCCGGTAGGCACATCGGCTACCATACGCCCGCCCGTGGCAGCCCCACGGGCGCAACCCGCGCCTCCGGACGCAACACCAAGAGTTTGAGCACGATGTTTCATGGCAGTCTGGTCGCCATCGTCACACCCATGCGCGACACGGGAGAGCTGGATTTCGACGCGTGGGCGCGGCTTCTGGACTTTCACGTCGAGAACGGCACGACCGGAATCGTGGTCGCGGGCACGACGGGCGAGTCCGCCACCCTCAGCGAAGCTGAGCTGCGCGAGCTGACTGAGCGTGCTTGTGCACACGTCAAGCGCCGCGTTCCCGTCATCGTGGGTGCAGGCACCAACAGCACCGCGGATACCGTTGCGCGGGTGCGCTGGCTGTCCGAGTTGCCCATCGATGGGCTGCTTCTGGTGACACCTGCGTACAACAAGCCGCCCCAGGAGGGGCTGTATCGCCACTTCGCCGCGGTGGCGGAGGCGGCGCGAAAACCCGTCATTCTGTACAACATCCCGAGCCGGACGTCGGTCGATCTGCTGCCCGCCACTGTCGGGCGCCTCATGCAGTTTCCGCAGATCGTTGCGCTGAAGGAAGGCGTCGGGAGCGTGGATCGTGTGCGCGAGCTGCTCGGTGTCGCCCGCGCCGGTTTCACGATTCTGAGTGGAGATGACGCGACGGCGCGTGAGGTGCTGCTCGCCGGGGCGCGCGGTGTGATTTCGGTGACAGCGAACGTCGCGCCGCGAGCCATGTCCGATATGGTGAACGCCGCCATGGCAGGCGATCGCGCGCGCGCCGAAGCGCTGGATGCGCGGCTCGCGGCGCTCCATCGGGACCTGTTCGTCGAGACGAATCCGATCCCGGCGAAGTGGGCGCTGGAGCGCATGGGGCTGATCCCGGGTGGGATCCGGCTGCCGTTGACGCCGCTGGCTGCGAATTACCACGCCACCGTCTCCGCGGCATTGCGGGCGGCAGGAGCGTTGAAGTGAATGAAGGGGGAAGCGGGATGATGAAAGCGCTGGCGGTTGCAGGCCTGGTTGCGGTCGTGCTCATGACCTCCGGATGCAATCCGTTTCGCCGCTCGCGCGCGGACGCCGTGTGCAAGGGGCCCGAAGGTTATTCGGACGCTTCGAGTATCCCCGCCCTGCAGATTCCTGCGGGGCTCGAGTCGCCGGATACGCGCCAGGCGCTGCGCATTCCGGATCTCGGCACGCCGGAGCCGCCGCCCCGCAAGCAGTCGCAGGGCTGTCTCGACGAGCCGCCGCCGTACGTCATCGCCAAGCCCAAGGAACCGGAGGCGTGATCGGCAGCAGGGGTATCCGGTATCATCCGCGCCCCGGTGGGAGAGATGGCCGAGCGGTCGAAGGCGCTGGACTGGAATTCCAGTAACATCTTAACGGGTGTTCGTGGGTTCGAATCCCACTCTCTCCGCCACCCGCTCCTCCATGGTGGCTCGCACCGGTTTCTCCGCGACGACCAGTCGTAAATCCCGTCAGGCCCGGAAGGGAGCAGCGGTAGCGGCAATGTCGGGTGCCGGAGCCGAGCTGGTGCGGGCCGCCTCCATGGGGCACTTGACCAACGGTAGACTCACGTTCTCATGACCTACACTGCCTTAGCCCGCAAATACCGACCGAAGACGTTTGCCGAGCTGGTGGGGCAGGAGCACGTCGTGCGGGCGCTGACGAACGCCCTGGCGAGCGGGCGCGTCCATCACGCATTCCTGTTCACCGGCACGCGCGGCGTCGGCAAGACGACCATCGCGCGCATCTTCGCCAAGTGCCTGAACTGCGTCCGGGCCGCCGAGTCACCCAATGGCATGACCGCTGAGCCGTGCGGCCAGTGCTCGGCGTGCGTCGAGATCGACTCCGGACGATTTGTCGATCTCATCGAAGTCGACGCTGCCTCCCGCACCAAAGTGGACGACACGCGGGAGCTGCTGGACAACGTGCAGTACGCGCCCACTCGCGCGCGTTACAAGGTGTACCTCATCGACGAAGTGCACATGCTCTCGACGCATTCCTTCAACGCGTTGTTGAAGACGCTCGAGGAACCGCCGCCGCACGTGAAGTTCCTGCTGGCCACCACGGACCCGCAGAAGTTGCCGGTGACGGTGCTGTCCCGCTGCCTGCAGTTCAACCTCAAGCGGCTGCCCGTCTCGCAGATCAGTGACCGTATTCGCCACATCCTGCAGGCCGAGGGCGTGCCATTCGACGCGGCCGGCGTCCGGCTCGTTGCCGTGGCCGCGGACGGAAGCATGCGCGATGGCTTGTCGCTGCTGGATCAGCTCATCGCGTTTGGCGGCGGCAAGGTGGACGAGGAATCCGCGCGCGCCATGCTCGGGACGATCGCGCGCGATCACGTGGTCAAGCTCGCGGAGCATCTGGCTGCCGGCGATCCGCCCGCGCTAGTGCGCTATGCACAGTCGCTGGAGCAGTGGGCTCCGGATTACGCGCAGGTGCTGGATGAGCTGTCGTCGCTCCTGGTTCGCGTGGCCATGAAGCAGGCCGTCAGCGATTACGAGGGCGATGACCTCTACGCGCCGGAATTGCTGGAGAGGCTTGCGAAGGGTTTCGCGCCTGAAGACGTGCAGCTTTATTACCAGACCGCAATCATCGGGCGACGGGACCTGCCGCTTGCGTCGGATCCCCGCACCGGGTTCGAGATGACCGTGCTTCGCATGCTCGCATTTCGGCCGAGCGATGCCGGCACGGTCACCGTGAGCGCTCAGCAGGCTCCGCGGCCCGCGCAGTCGGCGAGCAGCGCACCTCGCCCCGTCGGCGGGGCGCCAGTTACGAATGGCCCATCGGCAGGCGCGTCGGTCGCAGCGCCCGTCGCCGATGTCACGCCCGGATCGTGGCCCGCGATCGTGAATCAGCTCGAGGTCACGGGCTCGGCGCGGCAGCTCGCGAATCATTGCGTGCTGATCGGCCGCAAGGGCGCTCTCGTGAAGCTCGGCTTCGATCCGAAGAGCCCGTTCGTGCGGACACAGGGCCAGGTGGAGAAGCTTGCGCAGGCGCTGTCGAAGTATTTTGGCGAGACGGTGCGCATCGAGTTCGAGGCGCTGCAGCCCGGTCACGAAACGCCGGCGCAGGCGGGCCAGCGCGCCAGCATCGAAGAGCTCGATTCGGCGCGGCAGTCGCTCGAATCCGATCCGGGTGTGCAGGCGTTGCGCGAGCGGTTCGGCGCGACGCTGCTTCCGGACAGCGTGCGACCGGTGAAGTGAATCCAGTCATAGAGGGTGAGGCATGCGCGGAAACATCGGCAACATGATGAAGCAGGCTCAGGCCATGCAGGCGAATCTGCAGAAGGCGCAGGCCGAGATTGCCAACATCGAGGTCGTCGGCGAATCCGGCGGCGGCATGGTGAAAGTGACCATGACCGGGCAGCACAACGTGAAGAAGGTGCAGCTCGAGCCGACCGTCGTGTCCGAAGACCGCGAGATGCTCGAGGACCTGATCGCCGCGGCGACCAACGATGCGGTGAAGAAGGTCGAAGCGCGTATCCAGGAGAAGATGGCCAGCGTGATGGGCGGTATGCAGTTGCCGCCGGGGTTCAAGCTGCCACTTTGATGTGAATGAAGCATTCGCCTCAGCTTGCCCGTCTCATCGATGCCTTGCGCGCACTCCCCGGAGTCGGACCGAAAACCGCGCAACGCATGGCGTTCCATCTCTTGCAGGATGGGCGTGCCGGCGCCCGGGCGCTGGCCGAGGCACTGAACACCTCTCTCGATTCCGTCGGCCGTTGCCGTCGCTGCCGCATGCTCACCGAAGGCGAGCTTTGCCAGATCTGCAGCGCCCCGCATCGAGACGCCTCACTCGTTTGTGTGGTCGAGTCGCCGTCGGATGTCGTTGCAGTCGAGCAGTCCGGCAGTTTCCGCGGACATTACTTCGTGCTGATGGGGCATCTGTCGCCGCTGGATGGCATCGGCCCCGAGCAGCTCGGCGTGCGTCAGCTCGAAGGCCTGCTCGATGAGGGCCAGGTACGCGAGCTGATCCTCGCAACGAATCCCACAGTGGAAGGGGAGGCGACTGCGCACTTCCTCGGCGATCTCGCCGTGAAGCGCGGCATTCGCGCGAGCCGTATCGCTCATGGTGTGCCGATTGGCGGCGAGCTGGAGTACGTCGACGGCGGCACGCTTGCGCATGCGTTGAGCGGTCGTCAGTCCTTCGGCTGACCTGGCCGATACTTCGGGCCTCGCGCTTTGATCAGATCGTCGTAGAGGCGACGCAGTCGTCGATAGCTCTCGTAACGCCGCGGATGTAACGCACCGGACTCGGCTGCCGCGCGCACGGCGCAATTCGGTTCCCGCATGTGCAGGCAGTCCTGGAATCTGCACTCCGGCGCGAGGCGTGCCACTTCGACGAATCCCATGTCGCGGGCATCGAGCCGGTCGATGGCCGGCGCAAAGTCGCGCACACCGGGCGAGTCGATGAGGTGCCCACCGCGGGGCAGATCGAACATGCGCGAGGTCGTGGTGGTGTGCCGGCCTTCCTCTTCGCGCATCAGCTCGCCGATCTCCACGGCAGCCTCGGGAATGAGTCGCCGGATCAGCGAGGACTTGCCGACTCCGGATTGCCCGACCAGCGCAGCGACGGAGTTCGTCGAGGCCTCGATCAGGGCATCGATGCCGTCGCCCGCGCGGGCGGAGCAGGAGAGGGTGGCGTAACCCGCTGCCGCATAGGCATCGAGCTCGCCTTTGAGCGAATCGTCCATCGGCAGATCGCGCTTGTTGAGGACCAGCGTCGCCTCGATCGAGGCGGACGTCGCAGCGGCGATGTAGCGATCCACCACGAACAGATCCGGAACCGGCTTCGGCGCCAGCACCACGAACAGGCGCGACACGTTCGCCACCACGGGCTCGGCTTCACCCCTGGCGTTCGAGCGATACAGGGCAGTACGGCGCGGACGCGTCTCGACGACGATGACGTGGCCGTGCTGGTCGTCGCTCTCACAGACGACGTCGTCGCCACAAACGACGGTGAGCCGGCGCCCGCGCACACGAGCGCGGCGCTCGGTGCCGGCTGCTTCGCGAACGGAGAGGTCACGGCCGTACACCGCGGTCACGCGGGCGTCGAACGAAAGGGTCATGGCAGCAGGCGGCGCATGGCGGGCGGCGCGAGGTTAGCCTCTGCTACACTCGTCCACAACTCACCGGGCTCGAGCCCGCTCCCCTTACCACATTCTGTGAACATGCCGAGCAGCGAGCACCTCATCTGGATCGATCTGGAGATGACGGGCCTCAAGCCCGACGCCGACGTGGTCATCGAGATCGCCACCGTGGTCACCGACAAGGACCTGAACATCATTGCCGAGGGGCCGAATCTCGCGATCCATCAATCCGATACGATCCTCGCGGGGATGGATGACTGGAACCAGAAGCAGCATCGCGCGTCGGGCCTGCTGGCGCGGGTGAAGGCAAGCACCATCACCACCGCGCAGGCGGAGCAACGGACGCTGGCGTTCCTGTCATCGCTCGTCACGCCCGGGACTTCGCCCATGTGTGGCAACAGCATCTGCCAGGACCGGCGGTTTCTGGCGCGGCAGATGCCGACGCTGGAGAAGTTTTTTCATTATCGCAATCTCGATGTCAGCACCCTCAAGGAGTTGGCGCGACGATGGGCGCCGAGTGTGCAGGATGGGTTCGTGAAGACTGGAGCGCACCTGGCGCTGGCGGACATTCAAGAGTCGATTAGAGAGCTAAGGCATTACAGAGCGACGCTTTTTGCGCCGCAGTTTGCCGGCCGATAGCCTTGGCGGGATTGCTGGCGCGGCGCGCCGGCAGAAGAGCAGATCTCTCCCTAACTCTTAAGCTTTTTCGCCGGCGAGGAATAGCCAGGTCTCGACCACAGTGTCCGGATTCAGGGACATGCTCTCGATGCCCTGCTCGACGAGCCAGCGCGCGAGGTCGGGATGGTCGGAGGGTCCCTGGCCGCAAATGCCGACGTATTTACCCTTGCGCCGGCACGCTGCAATCGCCATCGACAAGAGCGCCTTCACCGCCTCATCGCGTTCGTCGAACAACTTCGCGACGATGGCGGAGTCGCGATCGAGGCCGAGGGTGAGCTGCGTCATGTCGTTCGAGCCGATCGACATGCCATCGAAGTACTCGAGATAACGCTCTGCGAGCAGTGCGTTCGTCGGCAGCTCGCACATCATGATGACCTTGAGGCCGTTCTGGCCGCGCCCGAGGCCGTTCTTCGTGAGCAGCTTCGTCACCTCTTCCGCTTCGTGGAGCGTACGCACGAACGGCACCATCACCTGCACGTTCGTCAGGCCCATCTCTTCGCGCACGAAGCGCAGCGCGCGGCATTCGAGCTCGAAGCACGCGCCGAAGGATTCGTCGACGTAGCGCGAGGCGCCGCGAAAGCCGATCATCGGATTCTCTTCGTGCGGCTCGTACTCGCGGCCGCCGATGAGATTCGCGTACTCGTTCGACTTGAAATCGGAGAGACGCACGATCACCGGCTCCGGCGCGAACGCCGCCGCGATCTGCGCCACGCCTTCAGCGAGCTTGTCGATGAAGAACTGCACGGGATCGGAGTAGCCTGCGATCTGCGCGCGGATCTGGTCCTTCAGCTCGCCATCCAGCCGGTCGAATTCGAGCAGGGCGCGCGGATGCACGCCGATCATGCGATTGATGATGAACTCGAGTCGCGCGAGGCCCACACCCTTGTGCGGAATGCTCGCGAAATCGAACGCCCGGTCCGGATTGCCGACGTTCATCATGATCTTCACCGGGATGGTGGGCAGCCGGTCCAGCTCGATCTGCTTCTTCTCGAACTCGAGCTGCCCTTCGTACACGTACCCCGTGTCGCCTTCGGCGCAGGACACAGTAACGTCCTGCCCTTCACGAATGTGCTCCGTGGCATCACCACAACCGACGACGGCGGGAATGCCGAGCTCGCGCGCGATGATGGCCGCGTGACACGTGCGGCCACCACGATTCGTCACGATGGCGGACGAGCGCTTCATGACGGGCTCCCAGTCTGGATCCGTCATGTCCGCGACGAGTACATCGCCGCTCTGCACGCGCGCCATGTCCTTCACGTCTTTGACGACACGCGCCGGGCCCGAGCCGATGCGTTGCCCAATACTTCTGCCGGTGGTCAGCACCTTCGAGCGGCGCTTGAGCGCGAAGCGCTGGATCGTGCGTCCGGCGCGGCTCTGAACGGTTTCCGGCCGGGCCTGGAGGATGAAGATGTCGCCGGTGGCGCCATCCTTGCCCCACTCGATATCCATCGGCTGCTTGTAGTGTTCCTCGATGATGAGAGCCTGCTTCGCGAGCGCGATGATGTCTGCATCGTTCAGCGAGAAGCGCTGCCGATCCGCCGCCGCCACGTCGACGGTGGATACGCGTTCGCCGGAGCCCGGTGCGGCATACACCATCTTGATGGCCTTGCCTCCGAGGTTGCGGCGAAGAATCGAGCGCTTGCCGGCGCGCAATGCCGGCTTGTAGACGTAGAACTCGTCCGGATTCACCGCGCCCTGCACGACGGTTTCACCCAGACCGTAGGATGCAGTGATAAACACCACGTCGCGAAAACCCGAGTCGGTGTCGAGCGTGAACATGACACCGCTGGCACCGAGATCGCTCCTCACCATGTGCTGCACGCCGGCGGACAAGGCGACGGCGCTGTGATCGAACCCATGATGCACGCGGTACGCGATGGCGCGATCGTTGAACAGCGAGGCGAACACTTCGTGCATCGCTTTGAGCACGGCCGCCTCGCCACACACATTGAGGAATGTCTCTTGCTGACCGGCGAAAGACGCTTCCGGCAGATCTTCCGCCGTGGCGGAGGAGCGTACGGCGACGGCAAGCGAGTCCGTCTTGCCGTTGCCCATGCGACGCAGCTCATCGACGACGGCCTTTTCGAGTTGCGGCGGGAATGGCGTCGAAAGGATCCATTGGCGGATCTGCGCGCCGGTGGCCGCGAGCTTCGTGACATCTTCGACATCGAGGTTGGCCAGCGCACCGCGAATGCGCTCATCGAGGCCGCCCTGCGCAATGAAATCCCGATAGGCCTGTGCCGTGGTGGCGAAACCTCCGGGCACTCGCACGCCGAGACGCGCCAGCGAGGAGATCATTTCGCCGAGCGAGGCGTTCTTGCCGCCCACGTGCTCGACATCGCCCATGCGCAAACGCTCGAAACCAATGACGTAGGCGTTCAAGGGAATCCTCGGGAATTCGCGATTGTCCGACGTGCCCCTTGCTGGAGAGGCGGCGCGATGAAACACTCGCCGCTCGCCTGTTGCACCCGACGAGGGCCGCACCCGTGAGCCGACGAACCGTTTTCTTCGTGTCCGATCAAACCGGCGTGACCGCGGAGACGTTGGGACACAGCCTGCTCACGCAGTTTGGAGGACTTGAATTTCGGCCAGTGACTTTGCCATTTGTGTCGAGCCTTGACAAGGCAGAGGAGGCCGTCCGAAAGATCAATCGCGCAGCCACGGAAGACGGTTTGCGGCCGATCGTGTTCAGCACACTCGTGCAGGATGAATTGCGTGACGTGGTGCTCGCCAGCCAGGGATTGTTCCTCGACCTGTTCGCCGCGTTCGTCGGCCCGATGGAGCGCGAGCTTAACGTGCGTTCCGCGCATCTGGCGGGCCGCGCGCACGGCATGTTCGACGTTGCCGCGTACACTGCGCGCATCAACGCCACCAATTTCGCGCTCGCGAACGACGATGGCAACGGGCAGGATTTCACGCACGCGGATGTTATCCTCGTGGGCGTGTCGCGTTCGGGCAAGACACCCACGTGTCTGTACATGGCGCTTCAGTACGGTGTGTTCGCAGCGAACTATCCGCTCACCGAAGACGACCTCGAATCCGGCAAACTCCCGCAGCGGCTCGATCCCCACCGTCGCAAGCTCTATGCCCTCACCATCAAGCCCGAGCGGCTTCAGCAAATTCGTAACGAACGCCGGCCGGAAAGCCGCTATTCTTCACGTCAGCAGGTGACGTACGAGCTGCGCACGGCGGAAGCCCTGTTCAGCCGCTATTCCATTCCCGTCATCGACACCACCGAGTGCTCGATCGAAGAGATTGCAAGCCGCATTCTCAACAACACCGGCATCGAGCGCCGTCTGCGCCCTTAAAATAACTTGTCGATAGCGGTGCGCGCGGCGTCGGCGCGCACGAAAGTTGCTGTGGGTCTTGCAATGATGCAAACCACGCCCACTTTCGTGGCACGGAACATGGATGTCGCGCAACCGTCTTGTGATCGACGACACGCGCACGCGCACGAAATTTGATCCGCGCACCGCTTGCAGAGCCACCAACGTGAGATATAGTCGAAGCAATGTTAGATGACGCTGCCACACTCGTTTCCTGGCGCTCGCGCCCACGCAGCTTCGTTGCGTTGATGGCGCTGTACGAGAGCAACTATCTGCGCCTCTCGTGGCTCACCAACGGGCTCGCGAAACTCGCTGGCCGGCATCGTTCCGTCGTGGCAGGCGATTGTGATCTTCTTCTCAGTGTCACCGAGCGCAGTCCTTATACGACGACGCTGAATTTGACCTATCACTTGCCGGATGCAGGCGGCGCAGCCGCGACCGAATATCCGGATATGGGCATCCGCATCTATCACGACGCGCATCTCGTGGAGGCGCAGGAGTGGGCGGGATCGCATCCGCACGCAGTGCTGCGCGCCCTGCGACAGCGCGCGGAGCGTGAACTGGATCAGCGCTGGGCCCGCAACATGATGCTAAACAAGTGGCTGGAGTACTGCCTGGAGCGAGGCCATCGCTTCTCGCCAGCCACCTTGATTCCCGCGAGCTAACGGAATGCGAGATGTGGCGGGCCCTCTCGCCACATGTCGCTGATGAAAGCGCTAAGACAGCTCGGGTTTCTAAAGCTCCCCTTTCGTGCGCAGGAACCGGTCGATGAGGATCACGACCGGGTCATGGCTCTGTTCAAGAATCGAGCAGAGCTGAAGAAAGCGCACAGCGAGCTGCAGGAAGAAATCTACCGCCTCAAGGACCGCATCAAGCAGCAGGAAGGCGCCACGCAGCGCGTGCAGGAGATGCTGTCCGCGCTCGAGCAACGCCTCGGCGCCCAGGAGAGCGGTTATCCGGCCCTCGTGTTCTACCAGCTCCGCGGCCTCTGGCAGCTCGGCCGCGAGTTCATCGAACAGTTCGTCGCCGATCTTGCCAAGCAACTCGAAGAGCGCGAACGCCGCGCACACTTCGCTGAGCACAACCGCAAGCAGTTCGCGCGCCGGCAGACCGTAGACAGCCAGTTGCGCGGCGCCGAGACGGAGCTCGTCGAGGCGAATGAGCGGCTGGCAAGCCTGCAGGCGCAGCGGGCGCGGCTCACGAAATTCTGGCACTACTTCAAGCGGCGGCAGCTCGATGAGCGCATCACGGCCGCGCGCTCGGTGTCAGCAGGTGTGGAAGCGCGGCTCAACGAGGCTCGCGAGGCGGCGGAAGCGCTCGACAAGGAAGCAGCGCCCGAGTTCATGGGACTTTCGGTTGAGGCCCGCCGTGCGATCAACGTGGCCGCGATCGCCTATGCGGAAGTGTTGTGCCTGCGTCTGGTGAAGACGCCCATCGTCACGCTCGCACGCGAGGCCACGGGTCGCCGTGAGGTCGCAGACGAGTACGGCTCACGCGCCGAATGCGAAGGGCTGATGGCCGAGATCGCGCGTGCCCGTGCCCTGATCCAGGCCCGCACGAACATTGCGCAGGAAGTGAAGGTTCGCAGCGAGCGTCTCAAGCAGATTGCGCGCTACCGGAACGAGAAGGACACCGCGCCTACGCCGGAATCGATCGCGTTCTCCGAGGGCGATGTGCTCGCAGGAGAAACGCTCGGCGCAAGCGCAGCTCGCATGCCGAACGTCCTCGCCGAGGATACCTGGGACCTGTTCCGCGTCCTGCTGCGGTAGTGCTACTTCGGCAGCCGCTTATTTTTCCGGCGGCTCGGCCTTGGCGCTCTGAACCGCCGGCCGGTAACCCACCACGATGTCACCCATGATCTCGGCGGCCTGCACGAGCACGATGTCTGGCTCGTCGCCCTTGTCGAGCTTCTCGAGCTCTTCGGTGGTCTTCACCTGCGGCTGACCTTTGGCCGTGCGGCGGCTGTTCTCGCGCGCGAGGCGCTGCTGATCCAGCTGTGCACGCTCTTCCTTGCGCGCGGCGAGATTCAACGAAACGGTCTTCTGCTCACGGATGGTGTCGATGGCGGCGATGTTGGCCACGAGCCAGCGGTAATCGGGATCGCGCTGGGCGCGCGCGCCTTCCTCGGTCGTGAGATCCGTGACTGCGGGCTCCTCGCGGCGATCCACACGGAAGGGAACACCAGCAATGCGATCCCAAGGCAGCGCGGAGTCGAGCGCGCTCTCGCCGACTTCCTTCATGTCGATGGCGGAGGGTAGCGGCAGATCGGGCTCGACGCCGCGATGCTGCGTGCTCTCGCCCGTGACGCGATAGAACTTGCCGATGGTGACGGTGAGCTGACCGTTCACAGGACGCTGCGACCAGCGGTCGAGCGGCACGAGGTTCTGCACCGTGCCTTTGCCGAACGTGCGCTGGCCCAGCACGATGCCGCGTTTGTAGTCCTGGATTGCGCCCGCGAAAATCTCCGACGCGGACGCACTGAATCGATTCACGAGCACGGCCAGCGGGCCGTCGTACTCGGTACCGGGCTCGGGATCGTCGAGCACTTCGAGGCGACCCGTGGTGTCCTTGAGCTGCACGACCGGTCCCTTGTCGATGAACAAACCGGTGAGGGCAGTGGCTTCGGGCAGGTAGCCGCCGCCGTCGTCGCGCAGATCCAGCACGAGCCCGTCGATCTTCTCCGACTTCAATTCCTGGAGCAGCCGACGCACGTCGCGCGTCGTGCTGCGATAACTCTCATCGCCGGCGCTTTGGGCCTGGATGTCCTGGTAGAACCCGGGCACGGTGATGATGCCGACCTTGTACGCCTTGCCATTGCGTGTGATGTTCTTCACTTCCTTGTGCGCGGCCTGTGCTTCGAGTGTGACTTTGTTACGCACGAACTCGAGCGTCTTTTCCGGCGCGCCGGGCGCTGCGCCGGCGGGCAGGATTTGCAGGCGCACGCTGGTGCCGGCCTTGCCGCGAATGAGCTGTACGACGTCGTCCAGTCGCCAGCCAATCACATCCGTTACCGCGCCATCCTTGCCCTGTGCAACGCCGACGATTCGATCGTTCGTAGCGAGCGTGCCGGCGACGGCCGCCGGGCCGCCCTCGATGACATTGAGGATGGTCACGTAGTCATCGACGAGTTGGAGCGAGGCGCCGATGCCTTCGTAGTTGAGGCTCATCTGAATGCGGTACTCCTCGGAGCTGCGCGGCGAGAAGTAGCTCGAATGCGGATCGAAGGTCCGTGCGTACGCATTCATCAGGTTCTCGAACACGTCTTCAGGCGTGACCTGGTCCACGCGCTTCAGCACGCGCTCGTAGCGCTTGCGGAGGATGTCCGCTGCCTCTTTCCATGGCTTGCCGCTGAGCATGGACGACAGGGCGTCGTTCTTCACGCGCTTGCGCCACAGCTCGTTCATCTCGGCCTGGTTGGCTGGCCAGGGGGAATGCTCGCGCTCGAACTCGAAGGATTCGTTGACCGTCCAGTCCGGCTCGGTCTTCAGGAGGTCCAGCGCGTAATTGATGCGTTCGCGGTTGCGCTGCTGGAAACGCGCAAAGATCACGTAGGCGGGCTCGAGGTCCCCGGTGCGGATCATGTCGTCGAACTTGAGGCGCGACGGCAGGAAGTCCGCGATGTCGCTCTGGAGGAAGTAGCTGCGCTGACCGTCCAGCAACTCGAGGTAGCGCTCGTACACCTGGGCGGACAGCTTGTCGTCGATCGGCGCGCGGCGGAAATGCGCCTCCTCGAGAATCGTGCCGACCCGCCGTGCGATTGCGCGCTGACGGTCCGTCGGGACGATCGCGCCGGCCGGGAGGCCTGTGGTGTTGGCTGGTACCGGCGATGAGCTCGCCAGCACGAACAGGACAACTGTGAGTGCCGAGGCGGCAATCCAGCCGGAGGGACGGCGCAGGTGTTTGGGCATCGTTCAGGCGCTCACAACTTCAGTAAACTGCATGGCAGTCAGAAAGGTTACGGGCCCAATCTAGAGGCCGCGCTCCTGAGCATCAAGTACTCAGTTCCACGGATGACGGGTCCATCGGTTCCGTCCAGCCCACCATGAAGCCGCTCACGGTCCTCATTGGAATCGTGATGGGCTCTTCGGTTTCCCTCGCCGTGGGGCTGCTGCTGACGGGGATCGTGATCCTCCTCATTCCCGAGCACGCCGACCGCCTTGCGGCCGAGAAAGCGCCGCTGGTGAAGGCCATCCTGCTGTTTACGCTGCTTTCCGCGGCCGCCGGCGCCAGCTTCTACGGCGAGCTGCGCGAGCGCCGCTGGCGGCTCCCCGCCCACGTGGCGATGCTGGGCATGCTCGGAATTGCCTTCTGGATGTACTGGCCCCGGTAGGGGTCCGGATGCACCCCGGTACCGCTCATCCCGGCCGGACGGGGTCAGTCACGCTTCGGCTTGCGTCGCCAGACGTCGTCTACCCGGGCGGGCTGAGTCCGGTTGTAAGGGTTATAGCCCCGCCTGCGCTCCTCGACCGAATACTCGTCGAGCAGCGCCAGCTTGATGCGCGTCATGGCGTTTTCCTGAGTTTTGGCCTTCGCCGCCGGCTTCTGGCTCTCGTTCTTGTCCGGCAGGGGCCATCGCGCCGGAGGCACGGTACCCATCGTCTGATATCCCCGAATGCTTTGTTGTTAGGTCGACGCTGAGAAGCTTGTCACAGCGCAGGCGGGGCAGTTGGGATGCAGATCACACTCTGGCGGGCTTCAGGCCCCGGGCCGACGAATGGCAAACCAGAACAACCGGAGCAGGAGGACAAACACATACGGCCCGATCACCACGCTCCAGTACACCGGGGACCCTCCCTTCAGGCCCACGAAGAAGTCCATGAGCAGCGCAAACGGGCTCCCGCCGGCGTAGGGGCCGAGGACAGCCTCTCCGACCGCCCAGATCAGCAGCGGCACCACGAACAGGCCACAGGCGATCAGGACGAGGAGGAGGATGAGCTCGCGCCGTGCGCGGGGATCCAGGGCTCGCGGTCCGGTTGTCGTCGGACCGGTAAGGCGGGGCGTGTCAGGCAGGGGAACGCTCCTAGCAGTCACAACCGGCGGCGTGGCCGGCGCATCGGCGCCCGGGGTCTCAGGGCGCGGGCATAATAGCCGCCAGCATGCAAAAAATCAGAGCTGCAGTCGTCGGTGTCGGTTATCTCGGACGGTTTCACGCGCAAAAGTATGCTCAGGCGGCCGGTTGCGAGCTCGTCGCAGTGGTCGATGCGCGCGCGGAAGCCCGCGAGCAGGTTGCGAAGGAGCTGGGTGCGGAGCCACTGGCCGACGCGCGCGAGCTCATAGGTCGCGTGGACGCGGTGAGCGTCGTCACTCCGACGCCAGCGCATTTCGGAATCGCAAAGGACTTTCTGTCGGCCGGCGTGCATGTGCTCGTCGAGAAGCCCATCACCGAGACGCCTGCGGAAGCAAGCGCGCTGATCGAGCTCGCGCGTGCGCGCAATCTCGTGCTGCAGGTCGGGCACCTCGAGCGGTTCAACGCGGCGATCCTCGCGGCCGAGCCGTATCTCACGGCGCCGCGTTTCATCGAATGTCACCGGCTTGCGCCTTATAAGGAACGCGGCACCGACGTGAACGTCGTGCTGGATCTCATGATCCACGACATCGACATCGTGCAGACCATCGTTGGCGCACCGATCGCTTCGATCGATGCCATCGGTACGAAAGTGTTCTCCGACGAGATCGACATCGCGAACGCGCGCATTCATTTCGCGAATGGCTGCGTCGCGAATGCGACTGCGAGCCGCGTCAGCTTCAAGACCGAGCGCAAGATGCGCATCTTCGAGGACGACGCGTATCTCTCACTCGACCTGCATCAGAAGATTCTCACGTTGATCCGCAAGCGCGCGGCGGCTCCCGCCGGCCAGTTGCCCGTCTCGATCGAGGAACAGAGCCTCGACCAGGGCGACGCGCTCAAGACGGAGATCGAATCGTTCCTCGACTGCGTCCGCAGCGGGCGGCCGCCGGTGGTGGGCGGCGAAGCTGGCCTGCGGGCGCTCGAGACGGCCATGCGCATCACGGAGCAGGTGCACGCCGGAGCGCTCGCCCGGTGACCCCGGACCGGGTGGGCGGAACTTCTGTTCCGCTTGCGGCTTGAATAAGCACTGGCGTCCTCCAGATACCGGCACATGGACACACAAATCGCAACACCGTCCACCGCACGGCCGATCCTCGAGCTCGATCTGATCGCGGATTTCGCCTGCCCCTGGTCGTTCCTCGGCAAGCGCAGCATGGAGCGCGCGCTGGGCAGCCTTTACGGGCTGCCGGTGCACGCGCTGCGGTGGCATGGATTTCGTCCGCAGATCGAGCTGGCGCTTACACACGGCGACGGCCGCCGCGCCTGGCGCGATCATCTCGCGAAGCGCCTGCCCACTGGCGTCTCCGTGGATTTCGCGCAAAAGAGTCTGGCGGAAGCGGGCCAGACGTTGGGCATCCATTTCGATTTCGCGCGCCTCGACAAGGTTCCGGACACGACTGAAGCGCATCGCCTCGTGGCGCTGGCCGCGCGTGAAGAGAAGCAGAGCGAAGTTGCAGACGGGCTGTTCCGCGCGTTCTTCGAGCAGGGGCGTGACATTGGCGACATCAAGGTCGTCGAGGCAATCGGCCGCGAGAGTGGCGTGAGCGCCGAAACGCTGGCTGCCTTCGCGAAGCCCGATGAAGGGCGCGATGAGGTCGTGGCGGACGAGAAGCGCCTGCGCGGCTTCGGGGTCACCGTGACGCCGAATCTGCTCATCAACGGGCGAGTTCTCGTTCCCGGTCCGGCGGACGTTTCCACGTACGTTCAGGCGCTCGACCAGGCGTTGTTCCCGCAGCTTCCGGCGCCGGCGGACAAGAAACACCTGCACTGAGATTGCGGCTCTGGCCTCTCTCGTGCCGGCACGGTAACGTGGCCGGCACGAGGGCATTTCACGTGCACGCAACCGAGCTTCTTCCTGATCTTCGAGCCAGCATCGGCGAGCAGAACGTTCTCACCGGCGAGCGCCTGCGCGATCGCTCCTACAGCGTCGATGTGGGCGAAGTGCGCGCCAAGGTGCTGGTGAGGCCACGCACGACCGCCGAAGTCTCCAACGTATTGCGGCTGTGTCATGCGCGTGGCCAGCCGGTGGTGACGCACGGAGGCCTTACCGGTCTGGTGTACGGCTGCTCGGCAACCGAGAACGAGCTGATCCTGTCGCTCGAGGCTATGAATCGGATCGAGGGTGTGGACGTTGGCGGCCGAACGATGCGCGTGGAGGCTGGCGTTACTCTGCAGCGAGCGCAGGAAGAGGCCGACAAGCACGACTTGATGTTCGCGGTCGATCTAGGGGGGCGGGGCTCAGCCACGATCGGCGGAAACATTTCCACCAATGCCGGAGGCGTGCGCGTCGTCCGCTACGGAATGATGCGTGCGAACGTTCTGGGCCTCGAAGCGGTGCTGGCGGATGGCACCGTACTCTGCTCGCTGAATCGCGCGCTGAAGAACAACACGGGCTACGACCTCAAGCAGCTCTTCATCGGCAGCGAAGGCACGCTCGGTGTCGTGACGCGTGCCGACTTGCGTCTGTTCCCGCGGCCGCGCAGTTTCAATACAGCTTTGGTCGCCTGCAAGGATTTCGACACCGTCATTAAGCTCCTGGGACACGTGGACGCGCATCTCGCCGGTCAGCTCGGTGCGTTCGAGGTCATGTGGCCTGAGTTCTACGAAGTGTGCACGACACCGCCGGCGCGGCAGACGCCGCCGCTGCCGTACGGGCACGCCGTGTATGTGCTCATGGAATCGCTCGGCGCCGAGCCTGAAGCGGACGCGAGTCGGCTCGAGCAGGCCCTGGAGGACGCGCTCGAGCAAGGCATGGTCGAGGACGCCATCATCGCGAAGTCCGAAGCCGAGCGGCGCGCGATGTGGGCGATTCGCGAGGATCCGTGGCAGACGCGGCGCTACGGTCCGTGCGTGGACTTCGACGTGAGCATGCCGATCGTCGACATGCCCGCCTATGTGGAGGAGACGCGGCTCTCGCTGGCGGCGCATTTCCCGCAAACGCGGCCGTTTTTCTTCGGTCACATTGCGGATGGGAATCTGCACATCGCCGTCGCCGCGCCTGACATGGAGCGGGTCGCAGAGTCCGTGAAGGCGTGCGTGTACGAGCCGTTGCGCGCGATCGGTGGCTCGATCTCGGCGGAACATGGCATCGGCCTCGAGCGCAAGCACTTCCTCGAAATCTCGCGTTCGCCCGCGGAGATCGCGGCGATGCGTGCCATCAAAGCCGCGCTGGACCCGAAGCGCATCCTGAACCCCGGCAAAGTGTTCGACTGAGAACGACCATGGAACCCGCGCACTTTCGCAGCACGCCTCGCTCGGTGACCGTCGCAGCCACGCAGTTCTCGTGCGACTGGAATACTGACGCGAACATCGCGAAGGCCGAGCGCGCGGTGCGCGAGGCCGCAAAGCAGGGCGCACAGATCATCCTGCTGCCCGAGCTGTTCGAGACTCCGTACTTCTGCATCGAGCAGGACGTGCGTCACCTCACCCTTGCGCAGCCCGCCAGCGAGAATCGTGCGATCCGGCACTTTCAACCCATCGCGCGCGATCTGGGCGTGGTGCTGCCGATCAGCTTCTTCGAGCGCTCCGGGCGCGCGTACTTCAACTCGGTGGCGATTCTCGACGCGGACGGCACGCTCCTCGGCATCTACCGCAAATCGCACATCCCGAACGGACCCGGCTACCAGGAGAAGAACTACTTCAGTCCCGGCGACACCGGCTTCAAGGTGTGGAACACGCGCTTTGCCCGCATCGGCGTGGGCATTTGCTGGGATCAGTGGTTCCCGGAAACGGCGCGCGCCATGGCGTTGATGGGCGCGGAGCTGCTGTTCTTCCCAACTGCAATCGGCACTGAGCCGCCGCCCGCGTTACCGGTGAATTCGCGTGAGCACTGGCAGCGGACGCAGCAGGGCCACGCAGCCGCGAATCTCACGCCGCTGATCGCTTCCAATCGCTACGGTCTCGAGCGGTCTCTGCAGGATCCGCAAGGGCTCTACATCAACTTCTACGGCTCATCGTTCATTGCGGACGCGACGGGCGCGAAGGTGGCGGAAGCAGGGGAGAGCGGGGATGCGGTACTGACCGCGACGTTCGATCTCGAAGCGATCCATCGCCTGCGCGACAACTGGTTCGTGTTCCGCGATCGCCGCCCGGACCTTTACATGCCGCTGCTGTCGCTGGACGGCCTGCGATAGTTTCAGGAGTGCTTGGCCAGCCAGCGCTTCGCGCCCTGCAGGTCGTCGATGAAGCGGTCGTACTCGGCGCGTTTCTGCGCGTCGTCCTGGATTCTCAACAGGTATGACGGATGAATCGTGATCCACGCGTGCGCTGTCGGCGTGAATGGCGTGGGCAGCCCGCGCATCGCCGAAATGGTAACGCTGTGGCCGAGCACGCTGCGCGCAGCCGTTGCGCCCAACGCGACGACGAGCTTCGGCTGCACGAACTTCAGCTCTTCTTCCAGCCACCAGTGGCACGCCTCGATCTCGCCGGCGTTCGGCTTCGAATGAATGCGCCGCTTGCCGCGTGGCTCGAACTTGAAATGCTTCACGGCGTTCGAAACGAACACCGTTTTGCGTTCGATGCCGGCTTGGTGGAGCGCGCGATCGAGGATGGCGCCCGCGGGACCCACGAACGGATGGCCGGCAACGTCTTCGGCATCGCCGGGCTGCTCCCCGACGAGCATGAGGTCCGAGCGCTTCGGTCCCTCGCCCGGTACACCCTGCGTGGCGTTACGCCACAGCGAGCAGCGCCGGCATGCATTCACCGCGTCCCGCAGCTCGCCGAGTGAATTGAGATGCCGGCCAATGGACGTGCCGTCGGCCTCGGCCGGGTCGAGGGCGGCCTGGTCCGGATCGCCTGAGCGTGGATGTCGGGTGGCCATGTGACACAGAAATGGCTCACCTTCGATGCGGTTCCCACGCTCAAGGTCCGCTCGACTTCAGGTACACCAGATTCACCGTCGTAAGCGTGTCCGTCCGCTTGAGCGCGTTCTGCGGCACGCTGTTGTGACGGACGCTGACTCCGAGGCTCAGGGCGAGCGCCCGGATCATTTTCACTTCGAGCGACAGGTCGTTCCGGGTGAGCGTGTTCGCTTCACCGCTTTCCACCAGCAGCGACTCGATCACCTTCGTGTGGTCGTTGATCGCGTGGGAGAAAGTCAGCGCGCCGTTCACTACGGCATCCTGGTCGCGCTCGCCCAGGATGCGCGCGATGACGAGTCCCGTCTCATCGCGCACGATGGTTTCGGGCCGCAGCGCGCGAAAGCCGACGCCAACCTGAATGGTCAGTTTGGTCGCGTCGTTGTCGATGAATTTGCGCCCGAGACCGGTGGTCGCCGTGGTCTGGTAATCGAATCCGCTGAAGCGATCGTCTTCGTAGCGCAGCGCCCCGAACCAGAACATGCGCTCGGCGAATGACTTGTCGGCTTGAAAGCGGCCGTCCACGTGCTGCGCCGTCATGATCTCCTGACTCTTGCCGTACAGACCCGTCGTGCCGAGCGTGTACTTCCACTTGTTGATCTCACGCACGATCTCGACCTTGGCGTTCCCGGTCTCCGTCGAGGTATTGCCGCGTGCAGCGACGAAGCCTATTTCGCTGCGCGTGGACCATGCGTCCTGTGCAATCACCTCTTTCGTCATGAATATCGCGAGCGTCATCACGACCCCGACAATTGATTTCCGCATTCTTCGACTCCACTGATCAGGCACGCGGCTGCGTGTGCAAATAGCGCGCCTGTTGCGGTATGCTTGTTATCTCTTTGGGGGCGACCGGTTTCGACGTGGGTCGTGAACCCCGAGGTGCGTATCGAGGTGCAGTGCCCTCGTTAATCTCATTGCAAAACTATAGTTGCCAACGACGACAGCTACGCACTCGCCGCCTAAACGCGGCTGACCTCTGACCAGCTTGTGCCTATGCAACTGAATCAGGGGACGCGCTCATAGGATCGCGAACCGGTGTGCTACGGGCCGGTTCGTTAAGAGTCACCGTCGCTGGCGTAACGTCTTCCCTGCTCCTCGGGTAACGGCGCGCGAGAACTAAAGAGAGAGCTACATACGTAGGTCTTCGGGCTTAGCACTTACGGACGGGGGTTCGATTCCCCCCGCCTCCACCAGAAGGAATCGGAAGGCTCTGTGAAAACAGGGCCTTTCGTGTTTCTAAACTCCTGAATTTGTACAGGAACCTGTACATACCACGGGGCTTTTCCCGGCGGCGCTGCTGGTTTGCGATACCCCCGCCTCGGGGGCTATGTCGGGGGTATCGAAGCAACCCGAGGGGTATCGCACCATGTTGACGCCAGCCGAACTACGCGCATTCGAAACGCGGCTCCTTGCCGAGAAGAACAACATCGGCTTTCGCCTGACCATCGGGCTCGCCTTGCGCTACGAGGTCAAGAAGCGCGGCATCTATGGCTACTACGACTACACGCGCCCCGCCGGCGGCGCGAACGTCATTTCGTACGGCGCTCTGCACGACGTCCCGCTGCGCCGCGCGTGGCAGAAGCACCTCGAAAACCGCGAAGCGCTCGCGGCTGGCATCGACCCGGCGGTTAAGCGCGAACAGGAGAAGGCAGCTGCCGGGGAAACCCTGCGCGTGGTCGCCGAAGAACACTTCAAGCTCCGCGCGAAGACCAAGGACGCCCAGTACATCGCCCGGGAGCGGCAGCGCGTTGCCACCCACATCCTCCCAACGTTGGGCGACCTGCCCATGGTCACCATCAAACCGGCGCAGCTGCTGCGGCCCTTGAAGAAGATCGAGGCCCGCGGCACGTACGAAACCGCGCTCCGCACGCGCGAGGTCTGCGGCCGCATCTGGCGGTACGGGGTTGCCACCGGCCGCTGTGAGCACGACATCACGCGCGATCTTCGCGACGCGCTGGTAGTGCCGCCCGAAGTTCATTACCCCAGCATCACCACCCCGAAAGAGGTGGGCCAGCTTCTTCGTGTGGTTTGGGGCTACAAGGGCCTGCCGGTCATCGAGATCGCCATGAAGCTGTTGCCCTACCTGTTCGTCCGTTCGGCCGAGTTCCGGGGCGCAAAGTGGACGGAGTTCGACCTCGACAATGCGCTATGGAGAATTCCGGCCTCGCGCATGAAGGCGCGCGTTCAACACCTCGTGCCGTTGCCGCGGCAGGCCGTGGCCCTGTTGCGGGAACTGCGCGAGCTGACGGGCCACCGCCCCTTCCTGTTCCCTTCCGCGATCCACGCGAGCGACCGCTGCATTTCGGAAAACACCATCAACGCCGCGTTGAGTCGGCTCGGCTACGGAAAAGGAATCCACACCAGCCATTCATTCAGGTCGATGGCCAGCACGTTGCTCAACGAGCGCGGCTTCAACCGGGATTGGATCGAGCGGCAGCTGGCTCATGGCGAGCGCGACGACATCCGGGCCGCGTACAACTATGCCGAGTTCATGCCGGAGCGGGCCGCGATGATGCAGACCTTCGCCGACCTGCTGGACGAGCTGCGGACTGGAGGCGCGAAGGTGGTGCCGCTGCGCGCCGCCTGACCAGACCAACAACTCGGCACCTTCGAATCCCGGCCTCAGCGCCGGGATTTTTTTCGCGGGGTGAGTATCAGGCACCTGCGGTTGAACGTGCACGTTCACTCAAACACTTGCGCTAGCCGAGGTTATACGTGCTGCGCTTTTTGGAACAGGCTGGCATATCGGCTGCATGGGCTGTTGAGAACCAAATGGATTTGCGATCACCGCCGCAAGCCGCTATTCAATTCGGGCGATGAAAGAAATTCCTCGATGGGATTCCGGCCCGAAGTTGGCCCGCGAGTCCGGGCACTCAACGGCCGTCGTCCTGCTGTACGGGCGCATGGGGCTGTTGGAGTGCGTTCAAAGTAGCGACGGGCGAATCGTCTTCGCTCCGGGCCAAGCCGCGCGCGTCAACGCGCTGGTGGCCGCAGGGCTGGCACGGCGCGGGCGCTACGAGCGGAAAAATAGAAGAACCACTGACATCGCACCGAATGGGGAGGGCAACACCAGCTAAAAACCAACGGCTCCGGTGCGCATGCTCGCGTCTTGAAGGGACCCGGGCGTCGTTTGCAGCGAAGCGCCCGGGCCAAGGAACGAACCAATTGAAACTTACCATTTCATCCGCCGGGACGGCGACCGCCGCTGCAGTTTTTTTCCGCTGCTTCCGTTGCGGGTGCTCGTTCACGCCGCGCCCCGGCCAAATCGATCACTGCGAACCGTGCCGCGCGAAGCTCGCGCCGCACGCACAGACGCGGCGAGCGCGCTGATGGCTCGCCCAAAGAAACGCGCCCGTGGTGCCGATGGCGAGCACTTCGCGCGGATACCTGAGAGTGTTCTGGAAAGCGAAGCGTGCCGCACGCTGAGCCACGCGGCCTTCAAGGTCTTGGTCTGCATGGCCTGTGCCTATCGCGGCTGTAACAACGGCACGATGGCCATGACGCCGTTGTTCGCGGAGAAGTTCGGGCTCAAAGGAAAGAACACGATCTATCGCGCCCTGCGCGAGCTGGAAGAGCGCGGCCTGCTGGTGAAGACGCGCGAAGGCTGGCGCGACAAATCTCACTTTGCGCTGTACGCGCTGGGCTGGGCGGACATCGACAGCCGGGACGGTGAGCCGCTTCCCACGCCGGAGCGGCGCGACAACACACGCTGGCTCAACTGGCAACCCTCCGTCGAAGAGCGCGAGCGTGCCGAACAGCGCGCCCATCGCGCGCGCACGAATGCTGGCCAGAAAAAAAATTTGCGTACCCATGGTGGGGAACAGTCCGTACCCACCGTGGGTAATGGTCGCGCTGAATGCGTACCCGTTCTGGCTCGCAAAAGCGCCGTTTCGGTACCCATGGTGGGGAATACTTCTAGAGTCTCCCCCCGGGGTACGGATGAGACCAGCAGCGGGAGCACCGCTGATGCCTGATTCCGTACTCACAATCCTTCCCCAAAAAAAACGGGCGCCGCGTTCGCAAATTTTCGCGCGAGGGCGGAGCACGTAATGGCCGGGCGAAACATCGGCGGCAGTGGCTGCGTGTGTCGCATCGTGCTGGCCGCTGCTGGCGCAGTTTCGGTGGCGGCGCTGATGTACCGATGCGAGGACAAGTCGGCGCAGTGGGCACGACGCGCGGCGATAGCGGCCCGGCCTACCCCATACCGGGTCGAATCTTGGGAGGCCAGCGAGCGTATACCCCTTCGGCATGTTTTTAGGCTCGCGGATTCGGATTTATCAATTTGGTTCTGGAGGAAAAGGCTTGAGTAATCGGCAAAAACGCGTTCCTGCGGCGCTGAAAGGCGCAGGTGCGGCCATGTGGAAGGCGCTCGTATCGCAGTTTGAGTTCCCTGATGTGGCGTCCGAGAAGCTGCTGATCGAAGCCTGTCATGCGCACCACCGGGCCGAAGGGGCGCGCGAGGATATCGACAAGAACGGCATGACGATCCTGTCCGGGGGGAGGCTTGTGAAGAACCCGGCCGTCGGCATCGAGCGCGACGCTCGGGCCCAGTTCTTTCAGGCGATGAAGCTGCTCGGGCTGGTGGAGGTTCACCCCGGCGGCGGCGGACGCAAGGCAGGTTCATGAAGGCACGAGGCAAGAAGCCAACGGGCTCAGATACGAACGCTGCAGCGTTGGCGTATTACTGCGAAGAGCCGCGCCCTGACAGCGTTCTGGAAAGCGACTGGGCTGAGTTGTCGTTCTTCGAGGACGGGCCGGAGCTCTGGGCAAAGGCGCGCGCGGCGGTTCTGAAACGCTACATGCGAATGCGCCCCGGCTACCGGCCCCAACGGTGGTGGCAGACAGATGCGCCCGAGCCCCTCCGCCGGCAGGTCGGCGGCAGCGGCCGTATGGTTTCCAGCTTCGGGGCGTGGCATGGCTTGCCCGCGAGCATGGCCGACGTACGGGAACACTTGCCGCCAATGTTCGAAAGCGAGCCCGCATTCTTGCGCCGGCACGACCTGTTGTCGCACGCGGAACGCCGCCGGCTGCCGTCCGACGCGTTCGAAGCAGTCGCGTATCCATTCGGGACACTGCTCGCCGGCGGTGCCGCACAACTGCGGAGGCAGCCGCGATGAACAAAGACGATTTCCCATTGCCGCAGCTGACCGACCAGTCCACGCCTTCCGCCGTGGCATTCGTGCACGCCCACAGATGCGTGCGCGACCTCTCGCTCCGTGGGTATTCGCCGCGCGCGGCACGGGCGGCCCTGTGGGCATTCGTTGCGAGCTACATCGCGCAGGGCACCGCGGCGGAGATGGCGGCCCATGCCGCAAGTTTTCTTTCAATGATCGACAAAGCGCGGCGCGACCGGTGTGCGCTGGAGCAGGAGGAGCGGAATGCCGAAGAAGAGTGAACAGGAATCGAACAGCGCGATCACAACGTTGTTGCTGGAGAACCAAATCGCGATTGTCCGTGCATGGGTCGAGGTCACCCGCCGCCTCGATGAACTGGCCGCAAAGCTGCGCGCCAAGAGGGTGAAGCCGTGACGCAAGAGCAGAAGCAGCCGCCGAAGGTTCAGGTCGAACGTATCGAGCTTCATGTATCAACAGACCAGCCGATACCCGAAGGGTATGCCGCGCGCGAAGCGTTGATCGCTGGACTGGCGCATGAAGCCGCGAAGGAGGTTCGCCGGCAACTGGAGACCGCCCCGCTTGATTCCGTGAAATTTACAGATCAAGCCGTTGCCGCGTGGGCTGAATGGGCCGCGGCCCAACTCGTGACGCGCGTTACGATGGCGCTCGCGGACATGCAGCAGATTCAGCGCTGGTGCAAGTGGCGTCAGTGGAATTCAGCGGAAGAGCAGCAGGCCACGGTCACTGAAGCCATTCGCGATAGCAAGGGGCAGCTCGTCGGCACCATCGCGCTCAAGAATGTCCCGCGCGCGGAAGTCGAAGAGAACATGAAGCTTCTGCGCCCGGGTAACAGCGAACCGCCGGAGGCCGCGTGAGCACCGAAGCGGATGAGGTCACGCCGCTCACCCCCGAGCAGCGCGATGCCGTGAACCGGCTGATCGAAGCGGCGAAAGAGCTTGTGCATGTCAGCCCCGCGAATGAACTCCGGACCGCTCCGGCATTCGTGGCGGCGCTGGGGCGCGGCGAGGCGTCCGTGCGCGTCGAGCTCGTATTGCCCTCCGGGGCGGTTCGCGTCTTCGCGTACTGGCCCGAAATGCAGGCCGATGAACTGCTGTGCACCGAGATTCGGGTACGACGCGCCGACGCGAATTGATGATTGCAACTTTCGGAAACGCCGCTAGTCTCAATCGCGACGGCCGCGCGCGCTACGTGCGCGCCGTTCCTTCCCAAAGCCGCGCGCTACGTGCAGCAACGAAGGCGAAACGATCCAGCCCGGCAAGGTCTGGCCTTTTGCTTTTGAGTTGAACTGCATGCGATGACGTTACCTGTCTGGGGCGCAAGCCTCGAAATCAAAGCGCAGAACGTTTCTGCTGCCGGCGTATTTTCCGGCTATGCCAGCACGTTCAGCGGAAAGCCAGATAGCTACGGCGATGTGATTCAGGCCGGCGCGTTCGGCGCGAGCCTGCGCAAGCACCAGCAAGAGGGGCGGATGCCGCTCATGCTGTGGCAACACGACGTGCGCCAGCCAATCGGAGCGTGGCAGGAATTCAAAGAGGACAACCGCGGTCTGTTCGCGACAGGGAAGCTGACCCTCGGAACACGGCTTGGTGCCGAGACACATGCGCTGTTGAAGGACAACGCGCTCTCCGGCCTCTCCATTGGCTACACGCCGCTGGCGTCTGCGCCCGGCAAGGGCGAGATCCGGCGCGTGCTGACCAAGGTTGAACTGCACGAGGTCAGCATCGTTTCCATGCCCGCGAATTCGGAAGCGCGGGTGACTGCCGTGAAGTCCGCTATCGCTGGGCCGGCGGATCTCCAGCGCGTTCTACAGCAGATCGGCTACTCGCAGCGCGAAGCAAAACGGCTCGTCGCCGGCGGCTGGCCTGCTTTCACAAAAACCGACCCTTCCCCTGAACTTGACGCGGCCGTAAGCCTGCTGAGCAACAGCACTGCCGCCGTAATCGCACTTACGAGGTCTTCGAAGACATGAGCACCGCCCCTGAAATCATGGCCGCACTCGGCACGCACACGCAAAGTGTGCAGCAGGCCATCAATCAACTGGTCGCCCAGCTGGGCGAAGAGCGCGCGCTGCGCGAAGAAATCGAGCGCAAGTTGAACCGGTTGATGGTCCGCAATACTGAAGCGGCCAACGATGACGAAGGACCAGACCCGCAGGAAGCGCTGGTCAAGACCCTTCGCACCAACTTCCCTGCGCGCGACCCGAGCCGCGTGGATGCGCGGGAATATCGCGCGGCCGTTCGCAACTACCTGCGGGCTGGAGCGCATGGGCTTTCCCCCGAAGAGGCAAAGGCGATGTCGGTGGGCATCGACACCGACGGCGGCATCACCGTCGATTCGACACTGGAACGGCGGGTCCGCAGTGTTGAACGCAATAACAGCGTCGTGCGCAGCGTGGCCAGCGTGATTAGCATTGGCACCGGCAGCATTGATCTCCCGATCACGCTGAGCGGGGCCGGTTTCGCATGGGTTGGAGAAATTTCCAGTAGGCCGAACACGGCGGCCCCGACTCTTGGAAAGACCACCGTGGTGGCCGAAGAGGGCTATGCGTGTGTGCCGGTAACGCAGACGTTGTTGGATGACAGCAGCGTTGACATCGACGCGTACATTACGGACCAGATTGGCCTTACGTTCGCGGAAAAGGAAGACGACGCGTTTTTGAATGGCAACGGTGTTTCGAAGCCGCGCGGGTTGTTCACGTATCCAACCGCAGCGACGAGCGACGCGGCGGGCACGCGACCATTCGGCACGATCGAGCACGTCGCCAGCGGCGTGAGCGGCGGGCTGCCGACGAATGACTACGACGCGTTGGACAAGTTGATCGACCTCACGATGGCGTTGAAGCCCGGGTATCGCCGTAACGCGCAATGGCTCATGCCGACTGCGATGGTCGCCAAGCTTCGAAAGCTGAAGGACTCGAATAAGCAGAGCTATTGGAGCCCGTCTGCTGTTGCTGGCCAGCCTTCGACCTTCCTCGGCTACAACATCATTGAAGCTGAACAAGCGCCGGCGCCTGCCGCGGGTTCGCTGTCCATCGCGTTCGGTGATTTCAAACGCGGCTACGTGATCGCAGATCGCATCGGCGTGCGGGTAATCCGCGATAACCTGACGCAGAAGCCTTATGTACTCTTTTACGTGCACAAGCGCGTTGGCGGGGCGTTGACCGACTCGCTGGCCGTGAAGATGCTCAAGCTGAGCTAACCAGTGGCGCACGGCGGCGCGCCTGCTACCCCCAGCGCGCCGCTACCTCAAACCTGCCGGCGCGGCGAGGGTATTCCTCGCGTCGCGTCCCGACCCTGCAACTCCAGCGCTGCGTCGGCAGGTTTTCTTTTATCGGCGAGACCGAGCAGCGCAGTGCGAGGCTACAGCGTCCAGTCGTTGTGCCATTCCTTCGCGCAAGTCGGCTTTCGCGACGGCTTGCAATTGAACAGCACCGGTCTGCAGTTCACTTTGTGCACGAATGGTTGCGGCGCTCCTCGCGCAGCGCTTCTACCAGCTCAACCGCCTTCAGCATCGGAAAACATCAGCGCGACTGCCATGGCGCGCATGATCCGCACGCGTGACCGCCGCGTCCATCCAGCATGAGGCGGGGCGTGCTACTGGATGAGCCTCACGTCGACGCGCACACGAGTACAATCCGCCCATGGCTTACACACCGCTCCCCATTCCGGAACACATCGGGCCTCTGGTCCGGGCAGTCGTACAAGGTGCGTTGGACCCGAGATTGGCGGACGTCAATGCGCTCTTGCACCTGCCGTTACCGGGAATCGAGGCCGGCGGTAACTTCACGATTGCGGATTCGTTGTTCGGTTGCATTGAGGGAGTTTCGGCTGTCCTATATCCGCGATTCGGCAAATCAAATAAAGTTTTCCTCGAGTGCATGTGCAGGCACTACGGCGCGGAAGCGAACGAGCCTTTCGGTGGGTTGCCGACGGCGGATGTTGCGACCGACTTGTTGTTCAAGTTCCGGCACCCGATGCAACACTGTCTCGGGCTGGCCCTAAGCCCGCCCCACAAGACGCAGCTCATCCGCGAGCCGATGTTCATGGACCATGAACTGCGCGTGGCGAGGGTGCCGGTGTCTTCGCCGGAGCACATAGCATTGCTGGAGCAAGATGGTTGGCCGGCATTCCTGCGCAACCCCACACTTGCTTTTCACGCTGACGGCGCCAAGGTGTTATGTGTTGAAGCGTTGTACGTCGGCACGCGCCGGCTCATCCGCTCTGTACTGGCCGATGAACGCGCAATGGAATTCGCCGAGGACGGGCTGCGCGACTACCTGAAGGTGAATGCACACGCGAGGCGAAGTAGCGACTCCGTCCCGGCGACGGTGGACTACTGGGGCGCTCGCCTGTTTGACGGGCCGGACATGGGCGAGTTCGAGGAATACTTCAGGAACAAGACCGAAGACTGAGGTCTTACCGCGGAAGTAGCCGCAAGCGAACGCAGGTTCCCGCTGTGATCCCAGCCGGGCCGCGATGGTTGAAGCTGTTTCGAAGCGCGGCGACTACTTGTTGCCGCTCGGTTCCGATGCGGGCTCGCCTGAAAGTTCGCGCCTTATGCGCTCGTAGATTTCTTGCCGATGCACCGGCACATGCTTCGGCGCATCGATGCCGATCTTTGCGGTGGCGCCTCGCACAGCAATAAGGGTCACCACGACCGTGAATGTGCCGAAATCGATGTAGATCGTTTCACCGGTCCGTCGCGTGAGAATCAACATGTTCGCCCCCCGTGCTCCGTGTTGTGGACGGCACCTGCACTAATGTTGATGCGGTGTACAGGGGAGTGTACATGAGTCGTGTACACGTGGGCTCGTGCTGTATTTGGCGTGCCCCAACTAATCCCATGGTTGGGGCGGCAGGTGCGAGACAGGTATCCGGCAGGGCGGCGCGCCGTTGCGGCGGCCATCAAAAGCGAACGGGAGCGCAAGGGCCTTTCGGCCCGCGAGCTTTCAATGAAATTGGGTGAGTCTCACTCGCTGATCGCTCGGATAGAGTCTCTGGACCGCAACGTATTCGCGCACGAGATCGCACCGATTGCGAAGGCGCTGGGCATGGACCCTGTGGTGCTGTACCGGAAAACGCTGCGCTAAGGGGGCGCAAACTGCTTGGACAGGGAGCAGGTGCGAGCTGGGTTCGTTCGGAATCGGCGTTTCCTGATCGCGGTGAGCGTCGGCCTCGCCACGTTCAACGTGCTGGGATTACATTTCGATCAGATTTCGATTCTGGGAAGTACGGCCAGTGTCCAGCACCCGGAGCGCATCGCCTTCCTCGCGTGGATTGTGTGGGCTTGGGCCCTCGCGCAGTACATCGTCTGGTTCCGCGACCTCGGCGCGTTGTCCGAGTTTCGAGCGGCGGTTTGCGATGACTGTGCCCTGTACATCGGCAAACGGGCGGAGACCGACCGCCTTCCCGATTGGCTAGCGAATCAATTGCGTGATGAACTTGCGCAGAAGCTGCAAACGGCTCGCGACGTTCTAAAGATTGCGTACGTCCCGAAGTTCGTTGACGTTACTGGAGACGCGAGGGTCTTGGGGCGGACAGCAAACATTCTCGTCACGGCGCTCGCGAGAACTGCGAACAACTACACGGAGTCAACGGGGGCTCTGCGATATGAGCGGCCGATCTCTGCAAGCGAGTGGAGATGGGCCATGGCCCGCGCGTGGGTGCAGGTTCTCGTCACGCGTCGCTTCACGCTTGAATATTTCGCGCCCTTTCCGATAGCGCTCCTGCCGCTAGTGATGGCTTTGCTTCGAGCTGCGCCACCCGGCACCGACTCCACGCTGGTCGTCGTTTGAGCTTGTACAGGAGCCTGTACAAATTCTGATACGGAGTCGATGTAGCCCACGGCATCATACACCGTCCCTACCTCGCCAGTCTGCCGCAATGCCCATTCAATGGATGACAATCGTGGTCCGGGAATTTCCCGGGTCACAAAATTGAAAGGAGAAAAAAAATGGAGGTTGCGAGAACGCGGCAAGAAAGTTTTTCGTGCTTGCGGAGCGACTCCGACGGAGTCGAGTACATTCGCACTTTGATGCCATCGGCATCGCTGCGTGACGCTCTGGATGCAGCAAGCGGTCGAAGGCAAGTGCGGAAGTATTCGGAAGAAGTGGACGGCGTGACGTACGAGTTGGATGCCGGCGCTGACCTCGTCTTGTTCACGATCAAAAAGGAAACGGCGCTGTCTGTGCCGGAAGGTGACGCTGGATGGTGTTACGGGGCATCCCCCATAGCCCATTAGCGCAAGGCAAAGGCCGGCAGCCGGGGGGCGGCCACGAAATCGAAAAAAGGCGAGCAGGGTATTCGCGGGGGTATAGCGCTTTCCCGCGCACGCCACTTCTCGCCGACACTCAGCAACTTGCGCGCGATATGCGGTGGGCCCCGCCTCCACCAACTACGAGCCGCGCCGGAGCAGGCGCGCCTTGTCTCGCTGCCAGTCGCGCTCTTTCTCCGTGGCGCGCTTGTCGTGTTGCTTCTTGCCTTTCGCGAGACCCATCTCGAGTTTCGCGCGTCCCGCCTTCCAGTGCAGGTCCAGCGGCACGATGGTGTAGCCGCGCCGCTCGACGGCACCGATCAGTCTCTGCAGCTCGCTGCGGTTGAGGAGGAGCTTCCGGGTGCGGACGGGGTCAGCGACGATGTGCGTCGAAGCGGTCTTGAGGGGCGAGATGTGCGCGCCGATGAGAAATGCTTCGCCGCCCCGCATGTACACGTACGCTTCTGTCAGCTGCGCCCGCCCGGCGCGCATGGACTTCACTTCCCAGCCCTGCAGGGCGAGCCCTGCCTCGAAGCGGTCCTCGATGAAATAGTCGAAGCGCGCCTTGCGGTTCTCCGCGATCAGGCGCTCCGTGTTCTCGGTTTTGGAGGAGGCGGCTTTGGCCATGGTGGGCGCGATTGTACCTGTGTGACAATCCGGGCATGCGAGAGGTCACGCGCTCGGCGCTCGTCGCGCAGCCGCCGGGCCGCATGTTCGCCCTCATCAACGACGTGGAACGCTATCCGGAATTCGTGCCGGGATGCACGCACGCGCGCGTCGAGTCCCGCACTCCCACCGAGATCATCGCCACGCTCGGCGTGCGTCGTGGCCCGCTGCAGACCGAGATCACCACGCGCAACACGCTCGAGGCCGATCGCCGGATCACCATGACGCTCGTGCGCGGGCCATTCAGCGACCTCGTCGGCGAGTGGAAGCTCACGCCGGTCGGGGAGGAAGGCTGCCGCGTCGAGCTCTTCATGCGTTTCGCTTTCGCGAACCGCATGAAGGCGCTCATGTTCGAGCCGCTTTTCGAGCAGACCGCCACCTCACTGGTCGATGCGTTCGTCGCTCGCGCGCGAGCGCTGGAGCCATGAGCGCCGCCGGCCGCAAGCACTGCGCCGTGGCCTATGCACTGCGCGATGAGCAGTTCGTGTGGCAGGTGGAGCTGCCCGAGAGCGCAACGGTCGCGGATGCGCTTGCCGCTGCACGACGCATCGCGAATCGCGACGACATCCCCTGGGACGACGCGGATGTCGGCATCTTTGGCGTGGCCTGTCGCCGCGCGGACGTGCCACTCAATGGAGACCGCATCGAAATCTACCGGCCGCTTCAGGGCGATCCACGCGAGCGTCGCCGCGAGCGCGTACAGAGTGAGCGGCGCGCCGCCCGCACATCGAAGCGCTGAGTAATTGCCGCCGGAAGGCAGCTCAGGTGGCTGCGTTCGCCTTCGCGTTCTTCGAGTCCGGCTCGATCTGGCGCTGTTCGGCCGGCGGCATCGGGCCTGCATCCTTGTTGTCGAAGCGGCTCACCTTGTCTTCCTCGAAGTACACGATCAGGTGACGCTGCTCGGGCGCCCTGAGGCGCCCCTTCTTGAGGTAGTAGAGATAATCCCAACGATCCTTGTCGAACGCGTCCGGCACCATCGGTGTGCCGAGCAGGTAGCGCACCTGGCTGCGAGTCATTCCCACTTGCAACTGCGAGACGGCACGCGGCTCGAGAAAGTTACCCTGTTGAATATTCATGCGATACACGCAGCCCGACAGCACCGCGCCGGCGCAAAGTACCGCGCCAGTCCCAATCAGGGTGCGCATGAAGCCGGTCCATGCCGGCGGCAGGATCGAAAAACGGGGTCGCATGTCAGTCCGTTTGGAGGATAATCGCGCCGCGCATCATACCGTACGACGCCGCGCCCGCACGCGGGTTCCTGGAAGGCCGATGATGGAAGGTAAAGATCTACGCAAGGCCGGCCTCAAGGTAACGCTGCCGCGACTGAAAATTCTCGAAATTCTCGAGAGCAGCGCGACACGGCACCTCTCGGCCGAAGACATCTATCGGACCCTCCTCGATTCCAACGAGGACATCGGGCTTGCCACCGTGTACCGCGTGCTCACGCAGTTCGAGGCGGCGGGCCTCGTCACCCGGCACCATTTCGAGGACGGCATGGCGGTGTTCGAGCTCAACCAGGGCACGCACCACGATCACATCGTCTGCCAGGAATGCGGACGGGTAGAAGAGTTCATGGACGCCGGCATCGAGGAGCGGCAGGACGCCGTGGCCGCGCGCCTGGGGTTCGAGATCCGCGATCACTCGCTGATCCTGTACGGCAAGTGCCGCCGGCCCAACTGCCCCTATCGCAAGAAGGGCAGCGCCAAGAAAGTCCCGGTCGAGAGCCGCTCGTAGCGTTTGCGCTCAGCGCCGCTTCGGCGCCTTCGCCCGCACGGGCTCGGATTCGGCGGCTTCAGCAACCTTCAGCATCTCGCGCGCGTGCTCGCGTGCCTTACCGGTGATTTCCACGCCGCCCAGCATTCTCGCCAGCTCTTCGACGCGCTCATCGGCGGTAAGCGTCGTCAGGTTGGTACGCGTGGTCTTACCGTCCGTCAGCTTGATTACACGCAAGTGATGATGACCCTGTGACGCCACCTGCGGCAGGTGGGTCACGCAGAGCACCTGGCTTCGTTCCGCAAGTGAGCGCAGCTCCCGCCCGACAATCTCGGCGACGGCACCGCCGATGCCCGAATCGACTTCGTCGAACACCATGCAGCGAGTCTCGCGCGCTGCCGATGACACCTGAATCGCCAGTGAGAGACGAGACAGTTCGCCGCCGGAAGCGACCTTTGCCAGCGGGCGCAGAGGCTGCCCGGGATTGGCGGTCACGCGGAACTCGATCTGGTCGACTCCGTGCGGCGCGGGCTCCGTGGACGACAGAGGTGTGATCTCTACCTGAAACCGCCCGCCCGCCATACCGAGCGTCTGCATGCGAGCCGTGATGTCTTTGGCGAGTACACGTCCGGCAGTCGCTCGTCGCGCGGATAACTGCTGTGCGAGCGTCCGATAGGACTCCAGCGCGGCGGCCTGCTCCTTGCGTAGTTGCGATAGGTCGGACTCCGCGCGCTCGAGCTGAACCAGCTCGTCCTTCAATTGAGTTGCCCGCTGCGGCAACTCGTCCGCTTCCACGCGATGTTTGCGCGCCAGTTCTTCGATCGCTGCGAGGCGCTTTTCCACCTGATCCTGGCGTGCCGTGTCCACGTCCAGACTTTCCAGGTAGTGCTGCAGCTCGTGCGCCGACTCGCGAATGTGGATGGCGGCTTCATCGATCATCGGCAGCACGGTGCCGAGTTTCGCGTCTATGCCAGCGAGCGGCTTGAGGGCCTGCAACGCGCGGCTGATGGCCGCGTGCGCGCCACCGTCCTCGCTCTCATAGAGCTGCATCAGCGCCGTCTGTGCGGCCTCAGCCAGTTTGCCGCGATTGGCGAGGCGACCGCGCTCCTCGTTGAGCGCACCGACCTCACCCGCGGCCAGTTGCAAGGCTTCCAGCTCGCGCACCTGATAGCGAAGCAGATCGAGCTTCGCGTCCCGGTCCCGTGCCTTCGTTTCGAGCTCGAGCATGCTGTTCAGCAGCCCGTTCCATACGCGATGCGCGATCTCGACCTGATCGACGAGCGAATCGTGCCGGCCGAAATCGTCCAGTAACTCCCGCTGCGCGCTGCTTCGGGTCAGGGACTGAAATTCGTGCTGCCCGTGGATGTCGATGAGGATGTTGCCGAGATCACGCAGCAACTGCACCGGAACGACTTGCCCGTTGAGATAGGCGCGTGAGCGTCCATCCGTAGCGATTACTCGCCGCACGGAGAGCTCGGTCTCTGCACTGATCGACTGCTCTTCCAGCCAGCGCTTCAACTCGCGCGGCGCGCGCATCAGATCGAAGGTGCCGGCAATCTCCGCCCGCTCGGCGCCCGCGCGCACGACCTCGGCGCCGGCGCGACCGCCCGAGAGCAGCTGCAGGGCATCGACCACGATGGATTTGCCCGCGCCCGTCTCGCCGGTGAGCACCGTGAGTCCTGGACGCAGCTCCAGCTCGATCGAATCGATGATCGCGAAGTCACGAATCTGCAGATGGGTGAGCATCGGTCACCGTGAGAGGTCGCGACCGCCGCGACCCCATTGAAGTTTCGAACGCAGCAACCGGTAGTAGTCATGACCCGCAGGGTGCAGCAGCGTGATGCGCTCCTGCGCAGCTCTCACTTCGAGAGGAAGGTCCGGCGCAAGCTCGCCGACCACCACGCCATCGCAAACGACCTGCGCCTGCGTCTCGAAGCGTTCGATGAGCCGAACTTCCACGACTGAACGCGCCGAGACGACGACCGGTCGGTCCGAAAGGGTATGAGGGCAGATGGGCGCGAGCACCAGCACGTCCAGATGCGGCTCCACGATAGGTCCGCCGCAAGAGAGGGCATAGGCGGTGGAGCCAGTCGCCGTGGCGATGACGATGCCGTCGCCCGCATGGCTGTTGACATAGCGTCCATTCACCTGCACTTCGAAATCCAGCATGCGGCCGGTGGCTGCTTTCTGCAGCACGACGTCGTTCAGCGCGAGGGACTCGACGGTGCGGCCGTCCGCCAGTGGCAAGCGGGCGCGAAGGAGTGTGCGTGGCTCGCTTTCGAGTTTGCCGTCGAGCGCAGCGTCGACGGACGCAATCATGTCCTGCGGCATTATGTCGGTGAGGAAGCCCAGGCGACCGCGATTGATGCCCAGCAACGGTACGCCATGCCGTGCCACCAGCCGTGCGGCGTACAGCAGCGTGCCATCGCCGCCCACCGCGATCATCAGGTCCGCGCGGGTGGCGATCTGGTCTTCGGGAAGCGGTGTGACGTCGCCGTTCAGCCAGTCCGGCAGCTCGCCGTTGTCGATGACGAGTACCTGGCAACGCGCTTTCAGATGGGGCAGGAGCAGGCCCACCGACTCCGCGACACGCGGATCGGAGAAGCGGCCGATCAGCGCGCACGCGCGTACCGGAAAGGCCATGTGTTGCCTCGTTTTCCCTTGCAAGCGGACAGACGCGGCCGCACCTTATCACGGGCTGCGCCCGGGACTTAATCGGGGTCGAAGCGACCCCGTCCGGATAGCGGCGCGAGGCGCGCCGATAAGAGGTTGACGCTTGGTGCGAGCGTCGCTAGCTTCTCATTCGACGTACGCTCCGCACGGCCGCGCGCAACCAATTCATGGCGCACGAGACTCGAGACGAACCCCTGAACGAACGTGCCCAGCAGCTCCTGCGGGTACTGATCGAAAACTATATCCGCGAAGGGCAGCCCGTGGGCTCCCGCGTTCTGTCGCGTGAGTCCGGCCTGAGTCTGTCCTCCGCCACCGTCCGCAACGTGATGGCGGATCTCGAGGAGCTCGGCTTCGTCACCTCGCCCCACACGTCCTCTGGCCGGGTGCCGACGGACAAAGGCTACCGTTTCTTCGTGGACACCCTGTTACACGTGCAGCCGCTCGAGAACGCCGCCGTGACCGAGCTGCGCCGACAGTTGGACGCGGGACACGATTCCTCGAAGTCACTCATCGCAGCGGCTTCGCAACTCCTGTCGAGCGTCACGCATCTCGCCGGGGTCGTCACCTTGCCTCGCACGCAGCAGGCGGCCATCACGCAGATCGAGTTCGTGGGACTGTCCGAGAACCGCGTGCTCGCGGTGCTCGTGCTGAACGATCGCGAAGTGCAGAACCGCATCCTGCAGCTCGATCGCTATTTTTCGCCGGACCAGTTGAAACGCGCCGCCAACTATCTCAACGAGCAGGTGCGCGGCCGGACGCTGAACCAGGTGCGCCAGGAAATCCTGCGCCAGATGAAAGAAACCCACGAGCGCATGAACCAGATCATGATGGATGCGATCTCCATGGCGCAGAAAGTGTTCGACGTGGACCCCGAAGCCGAGGACCGCATCGAGTACGTGATCGCGGGCGAGACGAACCTCATGGGCGTCGCGGAGCTGTCGAGCGTCGAGCGGCTGCGGCGGCTGTTCGAGGCATTCAACGAGAAGCGGGACTTCCTGCACCTGCTCGACCAGAGCCTGAAAGCGGAAGGCATCCAGATCTTCATCGGGCACGAATCCGGCTACCAGGTGCTCGACGACTGCAGCGTCGTGACCGCGCCCTACGGGGCAGGGGATGCGGTGATGGGAGTGCTGGGCGTCATCGGACCGACGCGGATGGCCTACGAACGCGTCATTCCAATCGTCGACATGACGGCAAAATTGCTGGGCGCCGCCTTGAATTCGCGTCGCTGAGCCCTACCGAGGCGGAGATTCTCGAGCCGGCCGTTTTATGTACCTGAGCCGGGGCTCAGGTAGTGCGGCCAAGTTTTTGTTTCTGAGAGTTTTGGGGGAGATTCCCGGATGAATGCACGCGAGTCCAGCGCTCCTGATCGCGACCCGGTTGAGGGGCAGAGCGCCCACGAACCGACGGCAGTGCTACCCGAGACTGCGGCCCAGCTCGTGGAAATGGAGCGCCTCCAGCAGGCGCTGGCCGAGGCCGAGGAACGGGCCAAGAGCCATTGGGAGCAGTACCTGCGCGCCGTCGCGGATATCGAGAACGTGCGCAAGCGCGCCCAGCGCGACATCGAAGCGGCGCATCGCTATGGCATCGACAAGCTCGCCCAGGAGCTGCTGCCCGTGCGTGACAGCCTCGAGCTCGCCGTGGAGAACGCGGATCGCGCCGACGCGCAGAGTCTCGCCGCCGGCCAGGAAGCCACGCTGAAGCTCCTGGCAAAGGCCTTCGAGAAGCTGAGCATTTCCGAGATCAACCCGCTGGGCGAGCCCTTCGATCCCACCCGGCACGAGGCCATGCTGATGCAGCCCTCGGACACGGCCGAGCCCAATTCGGTGCTCAAGGTCGTGCAGCGGGGGTATGAAATGAATGGGCGGCTTCTGCGCCCCGCGCGGGTTATCGTCGCCCGGGCGCCGTGAATCGGCCTTGAATCGCGTGGCCCAGACCCTAAGAAGTACCTCCTTGGTAGCACCTCATTCGGATCTTTCGGAGTAGTCCCATGGCAAAGGTAATCGGCATCGACCTCGGCACCACGAATTCCTGCGTGGCCGTCATGGAGGCGGGCAAGCCTCGCGTGATCGAGAACAGCGAGGGCGATCGCACGACTCCCTCGATCGTGGCCCTGACCAAGGACGAGGAATGGCTGGTCGGCCAGTCCGCGAAGCGCCAGGCGGTGACCAACCCGCAGAACACGCTGTTCGCGGTGAAGCGTCTCATCGGGCGCAAGTTCGAGGACGACGTCGTGAAGCGGGACATCAACATGGTCCCGTACAAGATCGCGAAGGCCGACAACGGCGATGCCTGGGTCGAGGTGCGCGGCAAGAAGATGGCGCCGCCCGAAGTGTCGGCGCGCGTCCTCATGAAGATGAAGAAGACTGCGGAGGACTACCTCGGCGAGGCGGTGACCGAAGCCGTCATCACCGTGCCCGCGTACTTCAACGATTCGCAGCGCCAGGCCACGAAGGATGCCGGCCGCATTGCCGGCCTCGACGTGAAGCGCATCATCAACGAGCCGACGGCGGCGGCGCTCGCCTACGGCCTCGACAAGCAGGGCAAGGATCGCAAGATCGCCGTGTACGACCTCGGCGGCGGCACGTTCGACATCTCCATCATCGAGATTGCGGAAGTCGACGGCGAGCGGCAGTTCGAAGTGCTCTCGACCAACGGCGACACGTTCCTCGGCGGTGAGGACTTCGACCTGCGCATCATCAATTTCCTGGCCGAGGAGTTCCAGAAGGAGTCCGGCGTCGACGTCCGCAAGGACCCGCTCGCCATGCAGCGCCTGAAGGAAGCCGCGGAGAAGTCGAAGATCGAGCTCTCTTCGAGCCAGCAGACCGACGTCAACCTGCCGTACATCACGGCGGATGCCTCCGGCCCGAAGCACCTGAACATCAAGCTGACGCGGGCGAAGCTCGAGTCGCTGGTGGAAGACCTGGTGCGCAAGACCATCGAGCCGTGCCGGATCGCGATGAAGGACGCCGGCGTGTCCTCGAGCGACGTCGCCGAAGTCATCCTCGTGGGCGGCCAGACGCGCATGCCCCTCGTGCAGAAGTACGTGAAGGACTTCTTCGGCAAGGAGCCGCGCAAGGACGTGAACCCGGACGAAGCCGTCGCGGTGGGCGCGGCCATCCAGGCCGGTGTGCTCGCAGGCGAAGTGAAGGACGTGCTGCTGCTCGATGTGACGCCGCTGTCGCTCGGCATCGAGACGCTCGGCGGCATCATGACCAAGCTGATCGAGAAGAACACCACGATCCCGACCAAGGCATCGAACACCTTCTCGACCGCGGACGACAATCAGACGGCGGTGACCATCCACGTCCTGCAGGGCGAGCGCGATCGGGCGGGGGACAACAAGTCCCTCGGCAAGTTCGATCTCACTGAGATTCCGCCGGCGCCGCGCGGCATGCCGCAGATCGAGGTGTCCTTCGACATCGATGCGAACGGCATCCTGAACGTGCACGCGAAGGACAAGGCCACCGGCAAGGAACAGAAGATCGTCATCAAGGCCTCCAGCGGCCTCTCGGAGGACGAGATCAAGCGCATGGTGCGCGATGCCGAGGCGCATGCCGCGGAAGACAAGAAGTTCCGTGAGCTGGTCGAGACGCGCAACAAGGCCGACGGGCTGATCCACTCGGTGGAGAAGACCTTGAAGGAGCTGGGCGAGAAGGTCGATGGCGCCGAGCGTGCGCGTGTCGAGTCCGCGATCTCCGATGTTCGCTCCGCGCTGAAAGGCGACGATCAGACGGTGATCGAGAAGAAGACCGAGGCGCTGGCGCAGGCGGCTTCCTCGATCGCGCAGAAGGCGTATGCCGATGCAGGCGCCGGTGCGCAGGCCGGCCCTGAGGCGAGCGCGGGTGCTGCAGGCGCAGGTGCGTCCGCCGGAGCCGGGAAGCCGGGTGGCGACGACGTGGTCGATGCGGAGTTCGAGGAAGTGAAGGACAAGGACCGCAAGGCCTCGTAAGGCATCCACCGAGGTTTGGGATTGTTGATCTGCAAAGGGGGCCTCACGCACACCGTGTGAGGCTCCCTTCGCATATAGTGGGCTCAAGGGTTTTCGGGTCTCTCGTTCAGTTCGCATGTCCAAGCGCGATTACTACAAAGTGCTCGACGTGCCTCGCAATGCAGCCGAGGCCGACATCAAGAAGGCGTATCGGCGCCTGGCGATGAAATTCCATCCGGATCGCAATCCGAACGACGCCGAGGCCGAAGGCAAGTTCAAGGAAGCGAAAGAAGCCTACGAAGTCCTGACGGACGAGCAGAAGCGCGCGGCCTACGACCAGCACGGTCACGCGGGCGTCGAGGCGATCAATCGCAGCGGTGGGCGCGGCGGATACGGCCCGGGCGACGCATTCAGCGACATCTTTGGCGATGTGTTCGGGGACATCTTCGGCACCGGACGCCGCGGTGGCGGTCGTGCGCAGGTGTTTCGCGGAGCGGACCTGCGGTACGAGCTGGAGCTCGATCTGGATCAGGCGGTGTTCGGTCACTCGGTCGATATCGAAGTGCCGAAGCTGTCCGAGTGTGAGGTTTGCCACGGGACGGGTGCTGCGAAGGGCCACTCGCCCGTCACCTGCGAGACATGCGATGGATCGGGACAGGTGCGCATCTCGCAGGGGTTCTTCCAGCTGCAGCAGACGTGTCCTCGTTGCCGGGGCGCCGGCAGCATCGTGCGCAATCCGTGCGACTCGTGCCTCGGGCAGGGGCGCGTGCGGCGGACGAAAACGCTGCAGGTGAAAGTGCCTGCAGGCGTCGATACCGGCGACCGCATTCGGCTGGGCGGTGAGGGTGAGGCAGGGCGCAACGGCGGGCCGCCGGGCGACCTCTACGTCGAGGTTGCCGTACGCGAGCATGCGATCTTCGAGCGGGATGGCGCTCATTTGAGTTGTGAAGTGCCGATCAGCTTTGCGACCGCCACGTTGGGCGGCACGGTGGACGTGCCGACGCTGGATGGGGACGTCACGATCAAGGTGCCCGCAGAGACGCAATCGGGGCGAGTTTTTCGCCTGCGTGACAAGGGCGTGAAGCCCGTGCGCGGCGGGTCGCGCGGCGATCTGTTCTGCCGCGTCGTCGTCGAGACGCCGGTGTCGCTCACGACTGAGCAGAAGGAGCTCGTTCGCAAGCTCGAAGAGTCCCTGAAAGGGGATTCGCAGCAGCATGCGCCGCGGGAGAAGGGATTCTTTGAAGGCGTGAAGCGGTTTTTCTCCAGCGATCACTCGTCGTGAGCGCGATTCGGATTGCCGTGATCGGCGTGACCGGCCGCATGGGCCGTGCCATCGTCCGCGCAGCGCACGAACGCGCTTCGCTCGCCGCCGCAGCTTCGGCCGGCGCCTCGGTGGCGCGAAGAAGCGATGACTCCGAGTTAAAGATTGTCGCGGGAGTTGCCTCAGCGAAGAGCGTGGAGCTCGGCAAGGACATCGGCGAGCTTGCGGGCATTGGCGCCGCGGGCGTGCGCGTCACGAGCGACCTGAGCGCTGCGCTCGCTGCGTGCGACGTCGCGATCGATTTCTCCAGCGCTTCTGCAACCGCCGCAAACGTCGAAGCCTGCGCAGCCGCGCACAAGCCAGTCGTCATTGGCACAACGGGCCTCACTTCAGACGCCCTTCGCGCCATCGAAAAGGCTGTACTGACGACGGCGGTCCTCGTTGCTCCGAACACCAGTCTCGGGGTCACGCTGCTCATCGAGTTGGTGAAGGCCGCTGCAAAGAGCCTTCCTCCCGACTTCGACATCGAGATCAGCGAAGCGCACCACCGCTTGAAGCGGGACGCGCCGTCGGGCACCGCGCTGGCCCTTGGCCGGGCAGCCGCGCAGGGCAGAGGCCAGGACTTCGACAAGGTCGCAGTCAAGGCCAGAACAGGCGAAACCCCCCGCCAGCAGGGCGAAATCGGCTTCGCCGTAACCCGCGCTGGAGACATCGTGGGCGACCACACCGTGCACTTCGCCGGGGCCGGGGAGGAGCTTCTGCTCGGTCACCGGGCAACTGACCGGGCCATCTTCGCCCGCGGCGCCCTTGAAGCGGCAGCGTGGCTGGCCGGCCGGCCGCCGGGCCGCTACGCGATGCGCGACGTTGTCGGTTATAAAACAGAGGCTTAGCGGGGCAAAAGTCAGGCAGATCCGGAAGGTCTGTGGACAAGTTTTTTATCCGGACGGCGTGGACACGCGAGGACGGCAGCCCGTAGAATTTCGCCGTAATCCGTAAGGGTTAGTCCATGCAAGGCGGGAGGATGTTCGCGAGAACTCCTCCCGCTTTGTATATCTGCGGGGAGCGTTTCGAAAGACGAGGGGAACCGGTAAGTGAGCGTAGCAGCGGTGCTGGCGCTGGCGGATGGAACGATCTTCCGCGGCCAGTCAATCGGAGCAAGAGGCAACACCACCGGCGAAGTCGTTTTCAATACTGCGTTGACGGGCTACCAGGAGATCCTCACCGATCCCTCGTACGCACGGCAGATCGTCACCCTGACGTATCCCCACATCGGCAACACGGGCGTCACGCCCGAAGACCTCGAAGCCACCCAGATCTATCCCGCCGGTCTCGTGATTCGCGACCTGCCGCTGCTCGCCAGCAACTGGCGCATGAACGGCACGCTGAGCGAGTTCCTCGAGCGCGGCAAGATCGTCGCGATCGCAGGCATCGACACGCGCAAGCTCACGCGCATCCTGCGTGAGAAGGGCGCTCAGTCCGGTTGCATCATGACCGGTGAGCAGGTGGACGAGAACGCAGCCGTGAAAGCGGCGCGCAAGTTCCCCGGCCTGAAGGGGATGGACCTCGCGAAAGTCGTCACGACCAAGCGGCTCTATCAGTGGAATGAGGGCAGTGTGTGGCAGGAGAAGGGCCGCCAGCTCATCCGCTCACAGCAGCGCCTGCATGTAGTCGCGTACGACTTCGGCATCAAGCGCAACATTCTGCGGCTGCTTTCCGATCACGGTTGTCGCATGACCGTGGTGCCTGCGCAGACGAGCGCCGCGGATGCACTGGCCCTCGGGCCGGACGGCGTGTTCCTGTCGAATGGCCCTGGTGATCCGGAGCCGTGCGATTACGCCATCAAGGCGACGCGCGAGATCATCGAACAGAACATTCCGGTGTTCGGCATTTGTCTCGGACACCAGATCCTCGGTCTCGCGAGCGGCGCCACCACGACGAAGATGAAGTTCGGCCATCACGGCGCGAACCATCCCGTGCAGGATCTCGACACCGGCCGCGTGTTCATCACGAGTCAGAATCACGGCTTCGCGGTGGACGAGAGCACCCTGCCGCCGAACGTGCGCGCGACGCACCGCTCGCTGTTCGACAACTCGCTGCAAGGCCTCGCATACAAGGACAAGCCGGCGTTCAGCTTCCAGGGTCATCCTGAAGCGAGCCCGGGGCCGCACGAGATGCGCCCGCTGTTCGAGCGCTTCAATCACCTCATGCTGAGGCGTTTGCAGCACCAGCTGCGCGCGGCTGAAGAAGCCATGCGCCGGCAGAACACGGCGAACACCACACCCGCTCCACCGCCATCGGGAAGCCAGGGCACTGGAGACCGTCCTGCTGCAAACGAGTGAAGCCACTCCCTCATAAGAATGCCCAAGCGCACTGACATCGAAAGCATCCTGATCATCGGGGCCGGTCCCATCATCATCGGGCAGGCCTGCGAGTTCGACTATTCCGGCGCACAGGCCTGCAAGGCGCTGAAGGAGGAGGGCTATCGCGTCATCCTCGTGAACTCGAATCCGGCCACCATCATGACGGACCCGGAGATGGCCGATGCCATCTACATCGAGCCCGTCAACTGGCGCACCGTCGCGCGCATCATCGAGAAGGAACGACCGGATGCGTTGCTGCCGACCATGGGTGGCCAGACGGCGCTGAACACTGCGCTGGACCTCGTGCGCGAAGGGGTGCTCGAGAAGTTTGAAGTCGAGATGATCGCCGCTTCGCGCGCGGCCATCGACATGGCCGAGGACCGCGAGCTGTTCCGGAATGCCATGCGCGAGATCGGCCTCGAGACGCCGAAGTCGCGCATCGCGCGCAGCATGGACGAAGCGCTCGCGCAGGTCGGCGACGTCGGCTATCCCGTGATCATCCGGCCGTCGTTCACGCTCGGTGGCACCGGCGGCGGCATCGCCTATAACCGCGAGGAATTCGAGACCATCGTGGCGCGCGGGCTGGACGCCTCTCCCACCAGCGAAGTGCTGCTCGAAGAATCCGTCATCGGCTGGAAAGAATTCGAGATGGAGGTGGTCCGCGATCGCAAGGACAACTGCATCATCGTGTGCTCCATCGAGAACTTCGATCCGATGGGCGTGCACACGGGCGACTCCATCACGGTGGCGCCTGCCCAGACGCTGACGGACAAGGAATACCAGCGCATGCGCGATGCTTCGATCGCCGTGCTGCGCAAGATCGGCGTCGATACCGGCGGCTCGAACGTGCAGTTCGCCGTGAGCCCGCAGGACGGGCGCCTGCTCATCATCGAGATGAATCCGCGCGTGTCGCGCTCGTCCGCGCTGGCTTCCAAGGCGACTGGCTTCCCGATTGCCAAGATCGCCGCGAAGCTGGCGGTGGGCTACACGCTGGACGAGCTGAAGAACGACATCACAGGCGGTGCAACGCCGGCGTCGTTCGAACCCTCCATCGACTACGTCGTCACCAAGATTCCGCGCTTCACCTTCGAGAAATTCCCGGCTGCAAACGACCGGCTCACCACGCAGATGAAGTCGGTTGGCGAGGTCATGGCCATCGGCCGTACCTTCCAGGAGTCGCTGCAGAAAGCGCTGCGCGGTCTCGAGACGGGGCTCGACGGCTTCGGCGAAGTGCTGACGTTGCCGCTCAACGAAGAGAGCACGAACAAGCTCACCTACGAGCTGCAGTCGCCGGGCGCGAATCGCCTGCTGTACATCGGCGAAGCATTCCGCGCCGGCTGGTCGCTCGAGCGCGTGCACGGGCTCACGAACATCGATCCGTGGTTCCTCGTGCAGATCGAGGACATCATCAAGGACGAAGCGCGCGTTCGTGAGCAGAGCCTCGGCTCGCTCAATGCGGAGCGCCTGCGCATGCTGAAGCGCAAGGGCTTCTCGGACAGCCGGCTCGGCAAGCTCACCGGTGTCGCGGAGAAAGTGATCCGGAACAAACGGCGCGACCTCGGCGTCGTGCCGGTCTTCAAGCGGGTGGATACGTGCGCGGCGGAGTTCTCCACGTCCACGGCTTATCTCTACTCCACCTACGAAGACGAATGCGAAGCTGCGCCGACGGACAAGCGCAAGATCATGATCCTGGGCGGCGGCCCGAACCGCATCGGCCAGGGCATCGAGTTCGACTACTGCTGCGTGCACGCGGCGCTCGCCCTGCGCGAGGATGGCTTCGAGACGATCATGGTCAACTGCAATCCCGAGACCGTCTCGACCGACTACGACACCTCCGACCGCCTGTATTTCGAACCGCTGACACTCGAAGACGTGCTCGAAGTGCTCGCGAAGGAAAAGCCCGAAGGCGTGATCGTGCAGTTCGGCGGCCAGACGCCGCTGAAGCTCAGCCGCGCACTCGAAGATGCAGGCGCACCCATCATCGGCACGACGCCGGAGTCGATCGACGTCGCCGAGGACCGCGAGCGATTCCAGCTCCTCGTCAAACACCTCAGCCTGAAACAGCCCGCCAACGCCACAGCGCGCAACGAAGAGCAGGCCGTGCGCCTCGCGCGTGAAGTGGGTTTCCCTCTGGTCGTGCGGCCTTCATATGTCCTCGGCGGCCGCGCGATGGAAGTGGTCTTCACCGAGGAGGACCTGCGCACCTACATGAAAGACGCCGTGCAGGTGTCGAACGACAGCCCGGTGCTGCTGGACAGATTCCTCGATGTGGCCATCGAAGTGGACGTCGACGCGGTGTGCGACGGCGAGAACGTGCTCATCGGCGGCATCATGGAGCACGTGGAGCAGGCGGGCGTGCACTCGGGCGACTCAGGCTGCTCGCTGCCGCCGAACAGTCTCACCCGCGAGGTGCAGGACGATCTTCGGGAGCAGACGCGCAAGCTCGCCAAGGGTCTGAACGTCGTCGGCCTCATGAACATCCAGTTCGCCATCCAGAACGGCGTCATTCACATCCTCGAAGTGAATCCGCGCGCCTCGCGCACGGTGCCGTTCGTGTCGAAGGCGACGGGCATTCCGCTCGCAAAGGTCGCTGCCCGCGTGATGACCGGGCGCAAGCTGGCCGATCTCGGCTTTCTCCAGGAGCGCGTACCGCCGTTCTTCTCGGTGAAGGAAGCCGTGTTCCCGTTCACGAAGTTTCCCGAGGCGGATCCGATCCTTGGGCCGGAAATGAAATCCACCGGTGAAGTCATGGGGACGGGGCGCACCTTCGGCGAGGCGTACGCCAAGGCGCAGGCCGCATCGGGCGTCACGTTACCTCGCAAGGGCATCTGCCTCATCAGCGTGCGTGAGCGGGACAAGCCGGGCGCCGTCGGTCTCGCGCGCAGGCTCATCGCTCACGGCTTCGATCTCGTCGCAACGGATGGCACCGCGCGTGTGCTGCAGGAAGCCGGCGTGGCGTGCAGGCGCGTGAACAAGGTGCGCGAGGGACGACCGCACATCGTCGACATGATCAAGAACGATGAGATCGATCTCATCGTGAACACCACCGAAGGCAAACAGGCGATTCGCGAGTCGAACTCGATTCGCCGTGAAGCGGTCCATAGGCGAGTCACCTACTACACGACGCTGGCTGCCGCGCTGGCGACGTGCGAGGCTCTGGATCATCTCGACGAGGTCGAGGTCAACCGTCTGCAGGACCTGCACAGGGAGGCCATCAGCGCATGAAACGCACGCCCATGACCATGCGTGGCGCCGAGGCGCTGCGCGCCGAGCTGAAGCGCCTGAAGTCGGAAGCGCGCCCGAACGTCATCAAGGCGATCGCGGAGGCACGTGGCTTGGGCGACCTCTCGGAAAACGCCGAGTATCACGCAGCGCGCGAGCAGCAGGGTTTCATCGAAGGGCGCATCGGCGAGATCGAGTCGAAGCTCAGCAACGCAGAGATCATCGACACCAGCCGCATGGCGCCCGGCGGCAAGGTCGTGTTCGGCGCGTCCGTCGAGCTCGAAGACCAGAACGACAGCAATCGCGTGAAGTACCAGATCGTTGGCGAGGATGAAGCGGACATCCGTGCGGGTCGCATCTCCATCACCTCGCCGATCGCGCGCGCCCTCGTCGGCAAGACCGAAGGCGATCTGATCGACGTCGATGCTCCCGGTGGCACCCGGAGCTACGAGCTCGTGTCGGTCAGCTACGAGTAAGCCGGCTGCCCATGCGCGCATGGCCCGCAGATCCAAATCTTCCGGCCGCTGGCTCCAGGAGCACTTCTCCGACCCGTACGTAAAACGGGCAAAGGAGGAGGGATGGCGCTCCCGCGCCGTCTACAAGCTCGAGGAAATCGACAAAAAGGAGAAACTGCTCCGTCCCGGCGCGGTCTGTCTCGACCTGGGTGCGGCGCCCGGCGCCTGGAGTCAGTACGCAGCGCGCAAAGTCGGTGCAAAAGGGCGCGTCATTGCGACGGACATCCTCCCCATCGATGGCCTGATGGGCGTTGAATTCGTGCAGGGCGATTTCCGCGAGGAACCCGTGTTCCAGCAGATCGTTGCCCTCGTGGCGGGCGGCGCCGTCCCGGGTGGACAGGTTGACGTGGTGCTGTCGGACATGGCTCCCAACATGAGCGGCGTGGACGCGATCGACCAGCCGCGCGCGATGTACCTGGCGGAGCTGGCGCTCGATATGGCGGCACGCGTCTTGAAGCGGGACGGCAGTGCCCTGATCAAGGTTTTCCAGGGGGCCGGGTTCCAGGAGCTCGTCGCCGCAAGCCGACGCAGGTATGCCCGGGTCAAGGTGTGGAAACCCGAAGCGTCCCGGTCCCGGAGCCCTGAGTTGTATTTGCTGGCTAAGGGGTTTGGCTTGGTGTAGGGTCGATTCGACCCGCGCCGACCGTGTGCGCGAGAGGTTATACCCTTGAACGATTTGACGAAAAACATCCTGCTTTGGGTCGTGATCGTGCTGGTTTTGCTGGCGGTATTCAGCCGCTACATGCCCACGGTCGGCCAGCCGGACGACATCACCTACTCCCGTTTCCTGGACGACCTGAAGTCGAGCCGCGTCGAGTCGGTCGTTCTCCAGGGCGACATGATCTACGGGAAGCGGAAGGACGCCACCCAGTTCAAGACGTACAACCCCGAAACGGATTACACCTCGCTCATCGGCTCCCTCGTGAAGGCCGACGTGTCCATCGAGGGCCGTCCGCCGAAGCCGCCGAATTTCATCGCCCAGCTTCTCCTGCAGCTCGCCCCGGCGCTGCTGCTCATCCTCGTGTTCGTCTACATGCTGCGGCAGATGCAGGGCGCCTCGGGAGGGCGCGGAGCCATGAGCTTCGGCAAGAGCCGGGCACGGCTCCTCGGCGAAGACCAGGTCAACGTCACCTTTGCCGACGTGGCAGGCGTCGATGAAGCCAAGCAGGAAGTGGGCGAGATCGTCGACTTCCTGAAGGACCCGGGCAAGTTCCAGAAGCTCGGCGGCAAGATTCCGAAGGGCGTGCTGATGGTCGGCTCGCCCGGCACGGGCAAGACGCTGCTGGCGCGCGCCATCGCCGGCGAAGCCAAGGTGCCGTTTTTCACGATCTCCGGTTCCGACTTCGTCGAGATGTTCGTCGGCGTCGGCGCCTCGCGCGTGCGCGACATGTTCGAGCAGGCGAAGAAGCACGCACCCTGCATCATCTTCATCGACGAAATCGATGCGGTCGGCCGTCATCGCGGCGCCGGTCTCGGCGGCGGGCATGACGAGCGCGAGCAGACGCTGAACCAGCTCCTCGTGGAGATGGACGGCTTCGAGGGCAACGAAGGCATCATCGTCATCGCCGCCACGAACCGTCCGGACGTGCTCGATCCGGCGCTGCTGCGCCCGGGTCGCTTCGACCGCCAGGTCGTCGTGCCGCTGCCGGACGTGCGCGGTCGCGAGCAGATCCTGCGCGTTCACATGCGGCGCGTGCCGCTGGCCGAGGATGTGAAGCCCGCGCTCATCGCGCGCGGTACGCCTGGCTTCTCTGGTGCGGACCTCGCGAATCTCGTCAACGAAGCCGCGCTGTTCGCGGCGCGCGCCAACAAGCGCATCGTCGGCATGGACGAGTTCGAGCGCGCGAAGGACAAGATCATGATGGGCGCCGAGCGGCGCTCCATGGTGATGACCGAAGCCGAGAAGCGCATGACGGCGTATCACGAAGCCGGTCACGCCATCGTCGGCATGACGGTGCCGGAGCACGATCCGGTCTACAAGGTCACCATCATCCCGCGTGGACGTGCGCTGGGCGTCACGCAGTTCCTGCCTGAACAGGATCGGTACAGCCTGTCGAAGCGGCGCATCGAGAGCTCGATCGCCACGTTGTTCGGCGGCCGTATTGCCGAAGAGCTGATCTTCGGCGCGGAGTCGGTGACGACGGGTGCTTCGAACGACATCGAGCGCGCGACGGACCTGGCACGCAACATGGTTACGAAGTGGGGCTTGTCGGATCGGCTCGGTCCGCTGACGTACACCGAAGAGAGCGGTGAAGTGTTCCTCGGGCGCAGCGTCACGCAGCACAAGCAGGTGTCGGATGGGACGGCCCATGCGATCGACGAGGAAGTGCGTCGCGTCGTTGACGGCAACTACAAGCGTGCGAAGGAGATCCTGACTTCGGCGCTCGACAAGCTTCACGTGATGGCGGAGGCGCTGATCAAGTACGAGACGATCGATGATCAGCAGCTGAAGGACATCATGGAGGGTCGCACGCCCAAGCCACCCAGCGACTGGGACGACACGTTGACCAACAAGCCTCCGAAGTCGCCTTCCGAGGGGTCGCCCGGTATCGGATCGCCAGCCGGTCAGCACTGACAGTCCAACAAAGGACTCGCTTCGCATGCGGGGTTGGCGTTCCAATGGGATGCCAGCCCCGCAGCGTTATGGGGACCATGCAGCTTCTCTGCGGTAACAGACGGCTCGATCTCACCACCCCGGCGGTCATGGGGGTGGTCAATGTCACCCCGGATTCGTTCTCGGACGGCGGCCGGTTCTTCGACGCGCATGAGGCGATCGGGCACGGTCGTCGGCTGGTGGAAGAGGGGGCGGCGATTCTCGACATCGGGGGCGAATCGACGCGGCCAGGGGCGGAGCCCGTGTCCGTCGATGAGGAACTGCGTCGGGTCATCCCGGTCATCGAAGGGCTGGCAGGCGGCCCAGCCGTCATCTCCGTCGACACCTCCAAGCCTGAAGTCATGCGCGCCGCCGCCGCTGCTGGCGCCGGACTCATTAATGATGTGTACGCCTTGCGCCTGCCAGGGGCGCTGGAGGCGGCGGCTGCTTCGGGGTGTGCGGTGTGTGTGATGCACATGCAGGGCGAGCCGCGGACCATGCAGCGAGATCCGCAGTACGGGGATGTCGTGAAGGAGGTCAAGGCATTCCTGGAGGAGCGCGCGCAGAGTTGCGCCGCCGCCGGGATCGCGAAGGAACGGATCGCAATCGATCCGGGTTTCGGGTTCGGCAAGACCCTGGAGCACAATGCGGCGCTGATGCGCGGGCTGGATGCCATCGTCGCGACCGGTTGGCCCGTGCTGGTTGGGCTGTCGCGCAAGTCGATGCTCGGCAGGATTCTCGACAAGCCGTCCGATGAACGCGTTTATGGCAGCATCGCGCTGGCCGTGATGGCCGTGATGGCCGGCGCGTGCATCGTGCGCGCTCACGATGTGGCGGCGACGGTCGATGCGCTGACGACGGTGAGCGCCATGAAGGCAATACGAATCGGAGGATGATTTGACACGACGATACTTCGGCACCGATGGCGTGCGAGGCCGGGTGGGAGAGCACCCGATGACGGTGGACTTCGCGTTGAATCTCGCCAGCGCTGCAGCTCGTGTGCTCGCTCCCGAAGGCGGTACCGTGCTCATCGGCAAGGACACGCGTCTCTCGGGCTACATGTTCGAGTCCGCGCTCGAAGCCGGTTTCGTCGCGGCAGGCGTCAATGCATTGCTGATCGGGCCGCTGCCCACGCCCGGCATCGCGTACATGACGCGCAAGTTCAACGCCAACTTCGGCGTCGTGATCAGCGCGTCCCACAACCTTTACGACGACAACGGCATCAAGTTCTTCGACTCGACCGGTGCGAAGCTCTCCGATGAGCTCGAGGAGCGCATCGAGCTCGAGATGGAGCAGAAGCCGCTGACGAAGACCTCGCGCAGCCTCGGGCGCGCCACGCGCGTCGACCGGTCGCGCACGATGTATCAGGAATTCTGCGCGTCCACGCTGCCTGCGGGCGTCGACCTTGTGAATCTCAAGATCGTCGTCGATTGTGCCAACGGTGCGGCGTACAAGGTTGGGCCGCGCATCCTTGCCGACCTCGGCGCGGAGATCGTGCCCATCGGCTGCTCGCCCAACGGGCGCAACATCAACGATGGCTGCGGCTCGATGGCGCCGGATCTTCTGCAGCTCACCGTCCCGGGTGTACGGGCACACGTGGGACTCGCGTTGGACGGAGATGGCGACCGGCTCGTGATGGTCGATCACTTCGGTCGCACGGTGGATGGCGACCAGCTCCTGTATGTCATCGCGAAGGCACGTCAGCAGGACGGGACGTTGCGCGGGCCGGTCGTCGGGACGGTGATGACCAACTTCGGACTGGAGATTGCATTCAAGCGTGCGGGCATCGATTTCAAGCGCGCTCAGGTCGGCGATCGATACGTCCTGAGCATGCTGCGCGAACACGGCGGCATTCTGGGCGGCGAGACCTCAGGTCACATCCTTTGCCTGGACAAGACCACCACCGGTGATGGACTGGTGAGTGCGCTTCAGGTGCTGGCCGTGATGAAGCAGACCGGGCGGTCGCTCGCCGAGCTGGCCGCGGGGATGACGAAGTTTCCGCAGGTGCTGCTGAACGTGAAGGTCGCGAAGCGGTTCGATCCGAAGGGGGTTCCGGCCGTGCAGAAGGCGGTTTCCCATGTCGAGAATCGGCTGGGAGAGGAGGGCCGCGTCGTTCTCCGCGCCTCGGGCACAGAACCCGTAATCCGGGTGATGGTGGAAGGGCGCGACGAGGGCCTGACGAAGTCGCTGGCAGGCGAACTGGCCGACGTAGTGAAGGCTGCGGCGGTCTGAACAGCCTGGACCGGTCTCATCCGGTCATCCCAAATTTCCCTTCTGTCATCCTAAGTTGCGTACATAGAGGTCCCTGTCTATCATCGCGCGCCCTTGACGCCACCCCCCACCCCCATGCGCCGCCCCATCGTCGCCGGAAACTGGAAACTCCACGGCTCTCGCGCCGAGAACGCCCGTCTGCTCGAAGACCTCATGGCGCAGCTCCCGGCGAAGCCGGCGGCCACGTGCATCGTGTGTCCGCCGTTCGTGTACCTGCAGGAGTGCGCGCGAGTCCTCAGGGGTTCGTCCATCGAGCTCGGCGCGCAGGACGTGTGTGCCGAAGCACAGGGCGCATTCACGGGTGAAGTGTCCGCAGCCATGCTCAAAGACGTAGGCAGCGAGTACGTCATCGTGGGCCACTCCGAGCGCCGCCTGATCTACCGCGAGAGTGACCAACTGGTGGCGCGCAAATTCGCGTCCGCCCAGTCGAAGGCGCTGATTCCGATTCTCTGCGTCGGTGAGCAGCTTGCCGAGCGCGAAGCCAACCGCACGCAGGATGTCGTGCAGCGTCAGCTCGATGCGGTGCTGGAGCTCTGCGGGGTGGATGCATTTGCGCACGCCGTAGTCGCATACGAGCCTGTGTGGGCTATCGGCACCGGGCGCAACGCGACGCCCGAGCAGGCGCAGGAAGTGCACGCGTTCGTGCGCGCCCGCCTCGCAGCCCGCAGTGCTAAAATCGCGGCCGAAACGCGCATCCTGTACGGCGGCAGCGTGAAGGCGAGCAACGCCGCCGAGCTGTTCGCGATGCCGGATGTCGACGGCGGCCTCATCGGCGGCGCGTCGCTCAAGGCGGAAGAATTCCTCGCGATCCTGGCCGCGGCCAGGCCTCACTGAGAAAGAGATCAGGCCCCATGTTGCGCATGGTTTTGATGGGTGTTCAGGTGTTCGTGTCGTTCGCGATCGTCGGCCTCGTGCTGCTTCAGCGAGGCAAGGGCGCGGATGCCGGTGCCGGTTTCGGTGCAGGCGCTTCCGGCACGGTGTTTGGGGCACGTGGTGCGCGCACCGCTCTGTCGCGGGCCACGGCGATTTTTGCCGCTGTGTTCATGTTGAACAGCCTCGCGCTCGCCTACATGGGCACGCACGCGGTCGCACAGCAGCCGAAGTCGATTCTCGACGAAGCTGCGGGCACGACAGCGCCCGCGCCTGCGAATGACGCCTCGAAGATTCCAGCGGTGCCCGCACCGGCGACGGGCGGCACGCCTGCGCCTGCACCCAGTGAGGTTCCGGCTCCCGCCGGTGGTCCCGAAAAACCTCAATAGGGAGTATTCTTCGCGCCGCTTTGGGCCCGGTCATCCGGGTTCAGTCCATGCCGACGTGGTGGAATTGGTAGACACACTAGCTTGAGGGGCTAGCGCCGCAAGGTGTGGGAGTTCGAATCTCCCCGTCGGCACCATCAGAAGCGCTCATTTCCTTCGTTCCTCTAGTAGAATGCGCGCGCGAAACAGGGGGCAGTGCGCGGAGGATGCGGGCTGTCCCCTTTTAATGTGGGTTGAACATGCTGGCGAACTACCTCCCCGTTCTCATCTTCCTCGTCGTCGCCACGGGCCTTGCAGCCCTCCTGCTGCTTCTCGGAAACGGCATCGGCCGCCTCTTCGCGCGCTTCCACCGCGACCCCGACAAGCTCTCGCCTTACGAATGCGGCTTCGAAGCCTACGAAGACACGCGCATGAAATTCGACGTGCGCTACTACCTCGTCGCCATTCTCTTCATCGTCTTCGATCTGGAAATCGCGTTCCTGTTTCCGTGGGCGGTCGCGCTCGGCAAGATCGGTGTGTTCGGGCTGCTCGCCATGGGCTTTTTCCTGCTGATCCTGGTGGTCGGCTTCATCTACGAATGGAAGAAGGGGGCGCTCGAGTGGGACTAGAAGCGGCACGGCTGGACGGGTCGCCGGAAGGTTTCGCCGAGCGGGGGTTTCTCACCACCCAGGTCGACAGCCTCATCAACTGGGCGCGCACCGGCTCGCTCTGGCCCATGACCTTCGGCCTCGCCTGCTGCGCCGTCGAGATGATGCATGCCGGCGCCTCGCGCTACGACCTGGACCGCTTCGGCGTGGTGTTTCGCCCGAGCCCGCGCCAGTCGGACGTCATGATCGTCGCCGGCACGCTCGTGAACAAAATGGCGCCGGCGCTGCGCAAGGTCTACGACCAGATGGCCGAGCCGCGCTGGGTCATCTCGATGGGATCATGCGCGAACGGCGGTGGCTACTATCACTATTCATATGCCGTGGTCCGCGGGTGCGATCGCATCGTGCCGGTGGACGTGTACGTGCCAGGTTGTCCGCCGACGGCCGAGGCGCTCGTGTACGGCATCATCCAGTTGCAGAAGAAGATCGAGCGCACGAGCACGATTGCTCGTTGAAGGTGCGCTCCTTGCACAGGGCTCGCTGAAGGATTCGTCGCGCATGAAGAATGTTGAAGCGCTTGCCGCACAGGTCGAAGCTCTCGCCGCGAAGGTCGAGGCGCACCTGTCGGGCCGTATGAAGCGCGCGCCATCGCTCCGGGATGAGCTGGCGTATGAAGTGAAGGCCTCGGACCTGGTTGCCGTCAGCACCACGCTCCGCGATGCGCCCGATCTGAAGTTCGAGCAGCTCCTCGATGTCGCGGGCGTCGACTACCTCGTCTTCGGCCGCGACGAATGGCAGACCCACAGCGCCACTCGTTCGGGCTTCAGCCGCGGGCGCGTCGCGCGCACCACGCCGTCGAGCGATGACAGCGAAGCGGGCGAGGGCGGCCACGGGGAGCAGAGCCGCGAGTACCCGGCTGCAGCTGCCGTCGAAGCGAGCGTCGCCGCGCGTCCGCGCTTCGCTGTGGCGTACCAGCTTCTCTCCGTCACCCACAACACGCGCGTGCGCCTCATCGGCCTGTGCGAGCTCGACGAAGCCGAGGACCCGGTCATCGATTCGCTGGTGAACGTGTGGGCCTCCGCGAACTGGTTCGAGCGCGAGGCGTTCGACCTCTACGGCATCCTGTTCCGCGGGCATCCGGACCTGAGGCGCATCCTCACGGACTACGGCTTCATCGGCCATCCGTTCCGCAAGGACTTCCCGTTGTCCGGCAACGTCGAAGTGCGTTACGACCCGGAAAAGAAACGGGTGATCTACCAGCCCGTGACCATCGAGCCGCGCGTGCTCGTCCCGAAAGTGATCCGTCAGGATCATCGCTACGAGCCTGCCCTGAAGGATCCGAACATCCCGCGATGAACGATCAAGTCGAAATCCGCAACTACACGATGAATTTCGGGCCGCAGCACCCTGCGGCGCACGGCGTGCTGCGCCTGGTGCTGGAGCTGGATGGCGAAGTGATCCAGAAGGCCGACCCGCACATCGGCCTGCTCCACCGCGGCACCGAGAAGCTCGCAGAGTCGAAGCCCTACAACCAGTCCATCGGCTACATGGACCGGCTCGATTACGTCTCGATGATGTGCAACGAGCACGCGTACGTCATGGCGATCGAGCGCCTGCTCGGCATCGAGCCCACGATCCGCGCGCAGTACATCCGCGTGATGTTCGATGAGATCACGCGCATCCTGAATCACCTCATGTGGCTCGGCGCGCATGGCCTCGACATCGGTGCCATGACCGTGTTCCTCCTGTGCTTCAAGGAGCGCGAGGAGCTCATGGACGTGTACGAGGCTGTGTCCGGCACACGCATGCACGCCACGTACTACCGGCCGGGCGGCGTGCATCGCGACCTGCCGGAGGCCATGCCGAAGTACCTGCCCTCGAAGTGGCGCTCGAAGAGCGATGTGGACAAGCTCAACGAAGCGCGCTCGGGCACCATGCTGGATTTCATCTGGGCGTTCACGGAGCGCTTCCCGAAGTCCATCGACGACTACGAAACGCTGCTCACCGACAACCGCATCTGGAAACAGCGCACGGTGAACATCGGCGTCGTGACGCCGGAGCGCGCGCTGCAGCTCGGCTTCACCGGGCCGATGATCCGCGGTTCCGGCATCGCGTGGGACCTGCGCAAGAAGCAGCCGTACGAGGTGTACGACCAGATGGACTTCGACATCCCGGTCGGCGTGAACGGCGACTGTTACGACCGTTATCTCGTGCGCGTCGAGGAAATGCGCCAGTCGAACCGGATCGTGCGCCAGTGCGTGGAGTGGCTGCGCGCCAATCCCGGCCCGGTGATGGTCGACGACCGCAAGGTGCGCGCGCCGCGCCGCGAGCGGATGAAGGACGACATGGAATCCCTCATCCATCACTTCAAGTTCTTCACTGAGGGCTATTGCGTGCCCGCCGGGGACACGTATGCCGCCGTCGAAGCGCCGAAGGGCGAGTTCGGCATCTATCTCGTGTCGGACGGTGCGAACAAGCCGTATCGCGTGAAGTGCCGGGCGCCCGGATTCGCGCATCTCGCGTCGCTGGATGAGATGGTTCGCGGGCACATGCTCGCGGACGTGGTAGCCGTCATCGGCACGCAGGACATCGTGTTCGGGGAAGTGGACCGTTGAGCACAGACAAAATCACCACCGACAACCGCCTGGCACCTATCTCCAAGGCGAAGCTGCTCTCCGAGCACACACGCCATGAGATCGACCACTGGGTCGCCAAGTTTCCGCCGGGACGGCAACGCTCGGCGTGCATCTCGGCGCTGCGTGCCGCCCAGGAACAGAACAATGGCTACCTCACGCAAGACCTGCTCGAAGCCGTCGCGGAGTACCTGAACCTGCCCCCAGTGCAGGTGTACGAGGTGGCAAGCTTCTATTCGATGTTCGAGCTGCATCCGTGCGGACGGCACCATGTCAGCGTGTGCACGAACATCTCGTGCATGCTGTGCGGCTCTGACGAGATCGTGAAGTACGTGGAGAAGAAGCTCGGCATCAAGACCGGCGAAAGCACGTCCGATGGCCGCATCTTCCTGAAGCGCGAAGAAGAGTGTCTCGCCGCGTGCACCGGCGCACCCATGATGATGGTGGATCACGTGTTCTACGAGAACCTGACGCCCGAGAAGATCGACAAGGTTCTGGACGAGTTGAAGTAACGCCATGGCAGCGAGTGACTGGACCGACAAGATGAATCTCGTGGTGTTCGAGCCGCTGAAGCTCGAGCGCCCCTGGGAGCTCGCCACCTACCGCACCATCGGCGGCTATGAAGTGTGGGAGAAGATCCTCACGGAGAAGCCACCGCGCGAGCAGATCATCGACCAGATGAAAGCGTCGGGTCTGCGCGGCCGCGGTGGTGCAGGCTTTCCCACCGGCACGAAGTGGAGCTTCATGCCGCGTCAGTCGCCGGTGCAGAAGTATCTCGTGTGCAATTCGGACGAGAGCGAGCCCGGCACGTGCCACGACCGTGACATCCTTCGCTACAACCCGCACTCGCTGATCGAAGGATTGGCCATCGCGGGTTATGCGACGAATGCAACCGTCGCGTACAACTACATCCGCGGCGAATTCCTGGGCGAGCCCGTACCGCGTTTCGAAGCCGCACTCAAGGAAGCCTACGACGCCGGCCTGCTGGGCAAGAACGTCAAGGGCAGCGGCGTCGACATGGACATCTTCACGTTCGTTGGCGCCGGCGCGTACATCTGCGGCGAGGAAACCGCGCTGCTGGATTCGCTCGAGGGCAAGCCTGGAAAGCCGCGCTTCAAACCGCCATTCCCTGCAGCGTTTGGTCTTTACGGCGCGCCCACGACCATCAACAACACGCAGAGCTTTGCCTCTGCGCCGACGATTCTGCGCAAAGGCGCGGCGTGGTTCGCTGGGCTCGGCCCGCCGAACTCGGGCGGCACGGTCATCTTCTCGGTGTCCGGTCACGTGGAGAAGCCCGGCAACTTCGAAGTGCCGCTCGGCATTCCGTTCGTGGATCTGCTCGAGATGGCAGGTGGAATGCGTGGCGGCCGCAAGCTCAAAGCCTGCATCCCAGGTGGGTCTTCGGTGCCCGTTGTGCCCGCCGAAACGATGCTCAAGGCGAAGATGGACTACGACTCCCTGCGTGCCGCCGGCTCAGCGGTCGGCTCCGCGGCTGTCATCGTGATGGACGAGACCACGTGCATGGTGAGCGTGCTGGAGCGTCTCTCACGCTTCTATATGTCCGAATCCTGCGGCCAGTGCACCCCGTGTCGCGAAGGCACTGGCTGGATGAATCGCCTGTTGAGGCGCGTGCTCGCCGGCCAGGCGCGGCGCGAAGAGCTGGGACTCCTGCTGGATGTCGCCAATCGCATCGAAGGTCACACCATCTGCGCGCTCGGCGATGCGGCGGCGTGGCCCGTGCAGAGCTTCCTGAAGCACTTCCGTCACGAATTCGAGTACATGATCGACAACGGCGGGCGCAGCATCGTCGAGAACCTCGGAGCGAAAGCAGCGTGAGCGACGATCTGATCGACATCGAGATCAACGGCGTTCCGTGCAAGGCGCACAAGAACGAGATGATCATTCGCGCCACGGACCGCGAAGGCGCGTATGTGCCACGCTTCTGTTGGCACGACAAGCTCGCGGTGGCCGCGAATTGCCGCATGTGCCTCGTGGACGTCGAGAAGGCGCCCAAGCCGTTGCCGGCATGCGCTACGCCTGTCACGCCGGGCATGAAGATCTTCACGAAGACGCCGCGCGCGATCGGTGCGCAGCGCGCGACCATGGAATTCCTGCTGATCAATCATCCGCTCGACTGCCCGATCTGCGATCAGGGCGGCGAGTGCGAGCTGCAGGATCTGGCTGTCGGGTTCGGTCGGGACATTTCGCGCTTCACTGAGCGCAAGCGTTCGGTGCCCGATGAGAATCTCGGGCCCCTGATCGCCACGGACATGACCCGCTGCATTCATTGCACGCGCTGCATCCGGTTCACCGAGGAGATCGCCGGCTTCCAGGAGCTGGGCATGATCGGCCGCGGCGAGCAGATGAAAGTGCGCACGGCGATGGAACAGACGGTGCAGCACGAGCTGTCCGGCAACGTCATCGATCTGTGTCCGGTGGGTGCGCTCGTTTCCAAGCCGTATCGGTTCACTGCGCGCGCGTGGGAGATGACTTCGCATCCGCTCGTGTCTCCGCACGATGGCGTCGGCACGAATCTCTTTGCTCACGTCCTGCGCGGCAAGCTCATGCGCGTGGTGCCGCGTGAGAACGAAGAGATCAACGAAACCTGGATCGCGGACCGCGATCGCTTCAGCTATGAGGGCATCTACAGCCCGGAGCGCCTGCGCGCGCCGATGGTGCGTGAGGGCGACGAGTGGAAGCAGGTGGATTGGGAAACAGCGCTGAGCACGGTGGCTGCGAAGCTGCGTGAGAACGCTGGGAGTCTTGGCGCGCTGGCGAGCGCTTCGAGCACGACCGAAGAGCTGTATCTGCTCGGGCGCATCACGCGCGGGCTTGGGTCGGCGAATATCGATCACCGGCTGAGGCAGCGGGACTTTCGCGATCAGGGGGCGGATCCGGTGCGGCCGTCGCTTGGGTTGCCGATTGCGGCGTTCGAGAAGCTTTCCGCGTTGCTGCTCGTTGGGTGCAATTTACGGCGGGAAGCGCCGATGCTGGCGCATCGGGTGCGCAAGGCTGCTCGGCGTGGGGCGAAGGTTTGCTTCGTTAACCCGGCGCGGTTTGACTACCTGTTTCCGGTGGCTGGCTATCTGGAGTCGCCGGCTGCGAATCTGGTTGCGGACCTTGCTGCGGTTCTCGCGGTGCTTGGTGAGAATGGCGCGCAGATTCCGGAGAACCTTTCTGACGTCGTTCGGACCGCCGTCGTCACCGATTCTCATCGGGCGCTCGCGAGGGCGTTTCAAGATGGCGCTTCTGCGAGCGCCGCAAGCTCCGCGAGCGGTGCGGCCGCAGGCGCGGCCGCGGGTGGCGGGGTAGGGTCTTCGGCAGGCGGTAGTGTCGCGGGCGGTGGGGCTGGGGCTTCGGCAAGCGGCGGTGCCGCGAGCGGTGGGGTAGGTGCTTCGGGTGGTGCGGCCAGCGGCACCTCGAGTGGCGCCTCTGTTGGCGGCGCGGGGCATGTGTTGCTCGGCGCGCTTTCCACACGCCATTCCGCATATGCCGACATACGCGCTCTTGCTTCCGCCATCGCAGCGGCTACGGGCGCAACGTTTGGCGTTTTGGCAGAAGGGGGAAATGCAGCAGGCGCATATCTCGCCGGTGCAGTTCCTCATCGCGAGGCCGGCGGCCGCGCCATCTCAACCCCGGGCCTCAACGCCCGCGAAATGCTGACGAAGCCACTGGGTGCCTACATCCTGTCAGGCGGCGTAGAACCCTGGATCGACGCGCTGGACAGCGAAGTAACTCGCACGCTATCGCAAGCCGGCTTCGTAGTAGCCATCACTCCATTCGAAAGCGACACGCTGAGAGAAGTAGCGCACGTCATGCTGCCCATCGGCTCATACGCCGAAACCTCCGGCACGTACGTCAACCTCGAAGGCAAGTGGCAAAGCTACGCAGGCGCCATCGCGCCGCTCGGCGAAGCGCGCCCCGGCTGGAAGGTGCTCCGCGTTCTCGGCAACCTCCTGCATCTCAGCGGCTTCGACTACAACTCATCCGAGGACGTGCGTGACGAGCTGGTCCGCGCGTGCGGCAACGAGCCCGCACCCAACGGCTACATCGGCGACCATCGTGTGAATGGCGCGCCGGCAGCTACGCCGGTCGTCGAGCTGAACATGTATCAGTCCGATGCCCTCGTGCGTCGCTCGCCGTCGCTGCAGAAGACCCGCGAAGGCCGCACGCCGCCGAGCCAGTACTGAGCGCACGAATGCAGAACGTTCTCGACACCCTTTCGAATGCGTGGTTCTCCCTGCCGGGCTACGCGCGCTCGACGTTTTGGATCCTCGCCATCACGATCACGTTGATCATCAGCGTGGCGTTGCTCACGCTGTGGGAACGCAAGGTCATCGGCTGGATGCAGCTGCGCAAGGGACCGAACCGCGTGGGCATCTTCGGGCTGTTCCCGGGCCTCGGCCAGCCGTTCGCAGACGTAGTGAAGCTGCTGCTGAAGGAAGTGATCCTGCCCGCGAACGCGAGCAGGTTCCTGTTCCGGATCGCGCCCGCCATCGCGCTCATCCCCGCGTTCGTGACCTGGGCCGTCATCCCGCTTTCGCCCGAGCTCGTCGTCGCAGACGTCAACGCAGGCCTGCTGTTCCTGCTCGCCCTGACGTCCGTGAGTGTGTACGGCGTGATCATTGCGGGTTGGGCATCGAACTCGAAGTACGCGTTCCTCGGTGCCATGCGCTCCGCCGCCCAGATCGTCGCGTACGAAATCGCGATGGGCTTCGCGCTCGTCGGTGTGCTCATGGCTGCCGGCAGCCTCAATCTCGGTGACATCGTGCGGAATCAGGCCGGCGGGCCGGGCTCATGGTACTGGCTGTGGCTGTTCCCGCTGTTCGTCGTCTACTTCATCTCCGGCGTCGCCGAGACGAACCGTGCGCCATTCGACGTCGCAGAAGGCGAATCCGAAATCGTCGCGGGTTTCCACGTCGAATACTCGGGCATGGCGTTCGCGCTCTTCTTCCTCGCCGAATACGCCAACATGATCCTGATTTCGGCGCTCACGGCGGTGTTCTTTTTCGGCGGATGGTTGAGCCCGTTCGAAGGGTATCTGCCGGCAGGCAACCCGATCACCGACCTCTTGATGGCGCCGAGCTTCTTCTGGCTCGGCGTCAAGATCTTCATTTTCCTGTTCCTGTTTCTCTGGTTCCGCGCCACGTTCCCGCGCTACCGCTACGACCAGATCATGCGCCTCGGCTGGAAGGCGCTCATTCCGGTCACGTTGGTGTGGATCGCCGTGGAAGGTGTGATGGCGTATTTCAAAGTCGGCCCCTGGGCCGCCGGTTGACAGACACATGGCCGTTAACTTTTTAAAGACTTTTCTGCTGCCCGAGCTCCTGCGGGGCATGACCGTCACGCTGCGCACGTTCTTCACGCGCAAGTACACGGTGAACTACCCGGAGGAGAAGACGCCGCAATCGCCGCGTTTCCGCGGCCTGCATGCACTGCGCCGCTATCCGAACGGCGAGGAACGTTGCATCGCCTGCAAGCTTTGCGAGGCCGTCTGCCCCGCGGTGTGCATCACCATCGATTCGGATGTCGCGCCGAACGGCACGCGCCGGACCACGCGCTACGACATCGACCTGTTCAAATGCATCTACTGCGGCTTCTGCGAGGAAGCCTGTCCCGTGGATGCCATCGTGCTCACCCGCATCCATGAGTACCACATGGAGAATCGTGGCGAGAACATCATGAGCAAGGACAAGCTGCTGGCCGTGGGGGAGCGCTACGAAGCCATGATCGCTGCCGACAAGGCGGCGGACGCGCCGTACCGCTGAAGGGCCGCTGATGCTCGTTCAGATTCTGTTCTACGCCTTCGCAACGGTGCTGGTCGCATCGGCCCTCGGGGTCATCGTCTCGCGCAATCCGGTGCACTCGGCGCTCTCGCTGGTCCTGTGCTTCATCACGAGCGCCGCGATCTGGTTGCTCATCGAGGCCGAGTTCCTGGCCGTGGTGCTAGTGCTCGTTTACGTCGGCGCGGTGATGGTGCTGTTCCTGTTCGTCGTGATGATGCTGGATATCAACACGGAAGAGCTGCGCAGCGGCTTCACGCGCTACGCGTGGCTCGGCTGGATTACCGCGGCCGTCGTCATCGTCGAGATCGTCGGTGTGGTCACGGCAAAGAGCCTGGGCGTGGACGTCACAAAGGGAGCAGCGCCGCTCCCGCCGAACTACAGCAACACCACCGAGCTGGGTACGGTGCTGTACACGAAGTATGCGTATCCGTTCGAGCTGGCCGCCGTGCTGCTGCTGGTGGCCATCGTGGCCGCCATCGCGCTGACCATGCGCAAGCGCCCCGGGCACAAGGTACAGGACATCACGAAGCAAACCGCAGCGCGCGCCCGGGATCGCGTGCGCATCATCAAGATGGATCCTGTGAGGCCTGAGTTGCCCACTGCCACTGCAGCAGCGCCCGCCGACGGCGCGCAGGCGACTCCGGAGAAGGGCGCATGATCACCCTGGCCCACCTGCTCACCCTGTCGGGGATCCTGTTCGCGCTCGCCGTCGCTGGTATTTTCCTGAACCGCAAGAACGTCATCCTCCTGCTGATGTGCGTGGAACTGCTGCTGCTCGCCGCGAACTTCAACTTCGTGGCGTTCTCGCGCTACCTCGGCGACATCAGCGGTCAGGTCTTCGTGTTCTTCGTGCTGACTGTGGCCGCAGCGGAATCCGCCATCGGCCTGGCCATCCTCGTCGTGCTGTTCCGCGAACGCCGGAGCATCAACGTCGAAGACCTGAACACGATGAAAGGGTGAGACGCGAATGAATCCCACCCTGCTGCTCCTCATCCCGCTGCTGCCGCTGCTTGCGTCGATCATTGCCGGGCTCTTCGGTAAGCAGATCGGCCGCGCCGGAGCGCACACGGTGACGATCGCCGGTGTCGCCGTTTCGTGCGGGCTGTCGCTGTACGTGCTGAAGCAGATCTATTTCGACAGCGTTCCTGCATACGACGGCAGCGTGTATTCGTGGCTCGTGACGGACGGCATCCGCATGCAGGTGGGGTTCCTCGTGGACCGTCTCACCGCGCTGATGATGGCCGTGGTCACGTTCGTCTCGCTGTGCGTGCACGTCTACACCATCGGGTACATGCACGACGATCCGGGCTATCAGCGCTTCTTCAGCTACATCTCGCTGTTCACGTTCTCCATGCTGATGCTGGTGATGTCGAACAACTTCATGCAGCTGTTCTTCGGCTGGGAAGCGGTCGGCGTCGTCTCGTACCTGCTCATCGGCTTCTGGTACACGCGGCCGAGCGCGGTGTTTGCGAACCTGAAGGCGTTCATCGTGAATCGCGTGGGCGATTTCGGGTTCGTCATCGGCATCGCGGCCGTCGTGTATTTCACGAATTCGCTGGACTACAAGGATGCATTCGCGGCGGCGCCGGGGCTCGAGTCGGCCAGGATCGTGCTCAGCCATTCGGCAGCCGTACCGGCGCTCACGGTCATCTGCATCGGGTTGTTCATCGGCGCGATGGGCAAGTCCGCCCAGTTTCCGCTGCACGTGTGGCTGCCGGACTCCATGGAAGGTCCCACGCCAATCTCGGCGCTGATCCACGCTGCCACGATGGTGACGGCGGGGATTTTCATGGTGGCGCGTATGTCGCCGCTGTTCGAGTACTCCGAGGCGGCGCTGGCGTTCGTGCTGGTGATCGGCGCGACCACGGCGTTCTTCATGGGCCTGCTCGGTGTCGTGAACAACGACATCAAGCGCGTGGTCGCGTACTCGACGCTCTCGCAGCTCGGGTACATGACTGTTGCATTGGGTGCGTCGGCGTATAGCGCGGCGATCTTCCACCTGATGACGCATGCGTTCTTCAAGGCGTTGCTGTTCCTTGCGGCCGGGTCGGTGATCATCGGCATGCATCACGAGCAGGACATGCGCAAGATGGGCGGCCTCGCGAAGTACATGCCCATCACGGCGATCACGTCATGGATCGGGTCACTCGCGCTCGTGGGGACGCCGTTCCTGGCCGGGTTCTATTCGAAGGACTCGATCATCGAGGCGGTGGGCGAGGCTGCCCACAAGACGCATGCGTGGCAGGCGACGTACGCCTACTACTGTGTGCTGGGTGGCGTGTTCATCACCTCGCTGTACAGCTTCCGATTGCTGTTCATGACGTTCCATGGACCTGAACGTTTCAAACACGCTCACGGACATGGACATGCAGACGAGCAGCCCGCCGCCGGTGAAACTCCAACTGGCGGAACTGAGGCGCATGATCCGACCGAGCACGGCGTTTCGCACAGCGCTCCGCACGAGAGTCCAGCCGTCGTGACGGTGCCGCTCATTGCCCTCGCGATCCCCTCGTTGCTCATCGGGTTCATCACCGTGGGCACCGTGCTCTTTGGCGACTTCTTCGGCAACAGCATCAAGGTGCTGGAAGAACACAACGTCATCGGCGAACTGGCCCGCGAATTCCACGGCGCCACCGCCATGGCTTTGCACGGCTTCACAGGCGCACCTTTCTGGCTGGCCCTCGCAGGCGCCGTCACGGCCTACATCTTCTTCCTGTGGAAGCCATCGCTGGCCAACTCGACAGCAAGAACCTTCAGCTGGCTGCGCACGCTGCTGCTGAACAAGTACTACTTCGACTGGATCAACGAAAACATCATCGCCGGTGCTTCGCGCCTCCTGGGCCGCAGCCTCTGGCGCGGTGGCGACGCCGCCATCATCGACGGCGCGCTCGTCAACGGCACCGCCTCGACGCTCGGCCGCCTCGGCCAGCTCGTGCGCCACGTGCAGAGCGGTTATCTCTATTCGTACGCCTTCTGGATGATCATCGGTCTCGCGGTGCTCCTGGGCTTTTTCCTGACGCGCTAAGAAGAACGGCATGCAAGGTCTCGGATTGCTTTCGGTTCTGGTATGGCTGCCCATCGCCGCCGGCGTGCTCATCCTCATCATGGGGGACAAGCGCATCGTCGCGGTTCGCTGGGTGGCGCTCGCAGGGTCGCTCCTCACGGTCGTCTTTGCCCTGCCCCTGATGCAGAAGTTCGACGGCAGCACGGCGGCCTTCCAGTTCATCGAGAAGCTGCCCTGGATTCCGGTATTCGACGCGTACTACCACCTCGGCGTGGACGGCATCGCGTTGCCGCTGGTGCTGCTGACGGCGTTCATCACGGTGCCGGTGATCATCGCCGGCTGGACGGTCATCGAGCAGCGCCCGGCGCAGTACTTCGCCGCCTTCCTCATCATGGAAGGCCTGATGATCGGCGTGTTCAGCGCCATGGACGCGCTGCTGTTCTACTTCTTCTGGGAAGCCATGCTGATCCCGATGTTCCTGATCATCGGCATCTGGGGTGGTCCACGGCGCGTATACGCGACGATCAAGTTCTTCCTGTACACATTCCTCGGCTCCGTGTTCATGCTCGTCGCGCTCATCTACATGTATGTGAAGGCCGGCGACTACGCCATCGCCAGCTTTCAAATGCTGCCGCTGACGAAGATCGAGCAACGCTGGATCTTCATCGCGTTCCTGCTGGCCTTCGCGGTAAAAGTGCCGATGTGGCCGGTGCACACGTGGTTGCCCGATGCGCACGTGGAAGCGCCCACCGGCGGCTCAGTGATCCTTGCGGCCATCATGCTGAAGATGGGCGGCTACGGCTTCCTGCGCTTCAGCCTGCCGATCGCACCGGATGCTAGCCGCGATCTCGCGATCCTGATGATCGCGCTCTCGCTCGTCGCAGTGGTCTACATCGGCTTCGTCGCGCTCGTGCAGACGGACATGAAGAAGCTCATCGCGTATTCGTCCATCGCCCACATGGGCTTCGTCACCCTGGGCGCGTTCATCGCCTTCGACATCGTGCAGAACACCGGTGCCCTCAAGGGTGCGGTCATGGGCATGTCCGGCGCGATGATTCAGATGATCTCGCACGGCCTCGTATCGGGCGCACTGTTCTTATGCGTAGGCGTCATGTACGACCGACTCCACAGTCGCGACATTTCTGCCTACGGAGGCGTCATCAACACCATGCCGCGCTTCGCGGCGTTCATGGTGCTGTTCGCGCTCGCCAACACGGGCTTGCCCGGCACGTCCGGGTTCGTGGGCGAGTTCCTCGTGATCATCGCCAGCTTCAAGGCGAGCTTCTGGTACTCGCTGCTCGCCGCCACCACGCTCATTCTCGGCGCCGCCTACACCTTGTGGCTGGTGAAGCGCGTGGTGTTCGGGCCGGTCGCCAACTCCGGCGTGGCGAGCCTCACGGACCTCAATGGTCGCGAGTTTGCTGTGCTGGGCGTGCTTGCCATCGCGGTGCTGCTGCTGGGCATCTGGCCGGCGCCGCTCGTCGACATGATGGAAGCCTCCGTTCATCACCTCGTCGATCAGGCCGTGGCGACCAAGGTGCCGTTGTAGAGCAGAGCCATGCAGGAAACTCCGTTCACTTTCGCGAGCCTCGTGCCGGCGCTGCCGGAGATCTACCTCACCATCATGATCTGCGTGGTGCTGATGGTAGACGTGTTCGCCGGCCAGACGCGTCGCGGTCTGTCCGCCACGTTCACACTGATCACGCTCGCCGTCGGCGCCGGCATCACGGGGGCCTATGCGCACGTCGCCGAGCGCACGGTGCTGTTCGACGGGCATTACGTCGCGGATGAGCTGGCCTGGGTACTGAAGCTTCTCGGTTTCCTGTTCGTTGCCTTCGCGATGCTGTACTCGCGCGCCTATCTCAACTGGCGCGGGCTGCTCCGTGGTGAGTACTTCGTGCTCGCACTGACCGCGCTGCTGGGCGTGTTCGTGCTCGCGTCCGCGAACAGCCTGCTGACGGTGTATGTGGGTGTGGAACTGCTTGCGCTCTCGGTGTACGCCATGGTCGCGTTCGATCGCGAGTCGGGGATCGCGGCCGAATCGGCAATGAAGTACTTCGTGCTCGGCGCGATTGCGTCGGGCGCTCTGCTGTACGGCATGTCGATGATCTACGGCCTCACGGGCACGCTGCTCCTCGACTCACTGGCCACGCAGCTCGCGGGCAATGCGAGTCTCGGTGTGATCCTTGGCGTGGTGTTCATCGTGGCGGCCGTGGCGTTCAAGCTCGGCGCGGTGCCGTTTCACATGTGGCTGCCGGATGTGTATCACGGTGCGCCCACCAGCGTGACGCTCTTCATCGGCACGGCACCGAAGCTTGCTTATTTCGCGCTCACGTTTCGTCTGCTTGGTTATGGGCTGCAGGGCGTGGTCACGGACTGGTCGCAGATGCTGGCTGCGCTGGCAGTTCTCACGCTCATTGTCGGTAACCTAGTTGCGCTCGCGCAGACCAATCTCAAGCGGCTGCTGGCCTACTCGACCATTGCGAATGTCGGATTCATCGTGCTCGGGTTCGTCGCAGGCACGCCGGCCGGTTACAGCGCGGCGCTGTACTACACCATTGTTTACGTGCTCACGGCGCTCGGGTCCTTCGGTGTGATCCTGCTTGCCAGCCGCAAGGGCTTCGAAGCCGACGAGCTCGAGCACTACAAGGGGCTCCACTCGCGGGATCCGCTGCTTGCGTTCGTGATGATGATGCTCATGTTTTCCACGGCGGGGGTGCCACCGTTCGTTGGCTTCTGGGCGAAGCTGCGCATCTTTCAGGAGCTGTGGGCTACGAATCACACCTGGCTCGTGATCATCGCTGCCGCAGCGTCGGTCGTGGGCGCGTTCTATTACCTGCGTGTCGTGAAGCTCATGTATTTCGATGCCCCGGGGGATTTGCCGGCGACCGAGCGGCAGACGGGCGTGCGGTTTGCGCTTGGGTTGAATGCGGTTGCCGTCCTCGTGTTGGGATTGCTGCCGGGGCCGCTGCTGGACCTTTGCGCCCGGCTCATTTCATGAACGACAAGAGTCGCAAGGCTACGCGGATCGCGGGATACGACGCGGATCAGATCACCATTCGCGGCAAGGATCTCGTGCGCGAGCTCATGGGGAAGGTGAGCTTCAGCGAGATGATGCTGTTGCAGATGACGGGGCGCGCGCCGTCACGCAGGCAGGCGACGATTCTGGATGCTGTGCTGGTGACGATCATGGAGCACGGGTTGGTGCCATCCGCGATTGTCACGCGGCTTACGTATTACGGCGCGCCGGAGTCGATTCAGGGGGCGATTGCTGCGGGACTGCTTGGCGTTGGAGATCGCTTTGCCGGTACCGCGAGCGAATGTGCTCAGGTGCTGGAGCCCCTTGCTTCGGCTTCGCGGCTCAAGCGGGCGTCATTGGCGCGGAAGCTCGTCAAGGAGTATCGCGAGCGAGGGCGGCCCATTCCCGGGTTCGGTCACACGGTTCATCGGACCGTGGATCCGCGGGTGACGCGGTTGCTGCAGATCGTCAAGGCTGCCGGGGCCAAGGGCGAATACCTGCGCGCGCTTGCTGCGCTCGAAGGCGCGGTTCACAAGGTCATTGGCAAGAATCTCGTTACGAACGTCAGTGCGGCTATTGCGGTAGCACTCGCTGAGGCGGGTGTGCCTGCCAAGGGTGTACGCGGAGTCGTGCTCACCGCGCGTTGTGCGGGGCTGGCTGGGCACGTTTATGAGGAGTCGCAGAGTCCTGTTGGGGCTGCGATGTGGAAAGCGGTTACTGACGCCGTGGGCTACGAAGAATAAGAAGGCGTAGTCGGGCGGCGGAGCCGCACTCCGCAGAGCGCGGCTCCGTTTGCAACGTTATCTGCTTGCGGGTTTCTCCGTTCGGATGCCTGCGGCGCCCGGCGGAGGTGCTGGCAGAGCTTGTTCGAAGAACACGCCGCCTGCGGGGACGTCGCTCTGGGTGTAGTCGGCGGGGACTGTGAACAGAGACGCGTCGGGTTCGGCGCGGCTGATCTGCTCCAGGCGATAGTTCGTGTCGCCCATCATCGGGTCGCGGTGAGTGCTTTGGACGACTACGCCCAGGTCGGGGCTGAACCACTGCTCGGAGCTCACGGTGATCGGTTGCTCGTTGCCTACGGCCCCTTCGGGGATCGTGAATTCCATGCGGGTGCCGGTGACTTTCAGGCCTTCGACGATGCGCTCGCCGAGTGAAGTCGGCTTCGGCAGCGGCTTCGTGTTGGGCTTGCAGCCGTCTTCGCCTGAGGCTGCGGTATCAGTGGTTGCTGCGAACCGATAGTGCATGATGAAGCCGACGTTCGCCGGCGGCAGTGAAGCCGAATGGGACATCACGACCACCGGCGGTCCGGCGGCGGCGACGCCTGCTCCGGGCGGCGGCAGTGTCGATGTGCTGACGCGCGGTGGGCCGCCACCCTCGACAGCGGTGCTGCTCCCTTTCACTCTGAAGCCGACTCCGCCTCCAGTGCCGAACTTTCCGGGGCCGATCGCGCCACCTGCGGCGGCGATCTTGCCGGGGCCCGCGTCGTTGAGGTTGAAGACATCTGCGCGCTTCAGCGCTGAATTCAGGATGTAGCGCTTGCCCTGCACGGGGTCCGTGATCGTCACGACCGTCTGCGCCTGATCCGGCGTGAACGGCCCGATAGCGGACAGCGTGTACTCGGTGCGCGTGCGCCCCTGGCTGTCGCGCTTGTAGATCATCTTGTTCGAGCGAACGATGCGGTTGCCGTCTGCGAGCGTGGTCACGACTTCCGTCGTGCCGACACCGGAATAGGGCGCACTCTTCACCGTCTCCACTTTCGGCTCGACCGCGATCGTGAACGGCTCGCCGCTGGCTCCCGGGCCGCAATCGGCGCCGGCCGCGAAGAACATCACATCGTGGCGCGGTTCATCGGCTGCCTGCACGGCGAACGGCGCGAGCCCCCACGCGACCGCTGCTGCGACCGAGAGCATTCCTCTTGTTTTGCCGACCATCTGGGAAATCTCCGGAAATCTGGATGTGAGCCGCTTCAGGGTTGCGGCACGACTCGCCCGCGATCCGCGGGGAGCACCTGCATGATTCGCATCGTGCCGTCGTTGGCGATGCGCACGTCGACCCAATACTGGCGTTCGCCCTCCTGCTCGCCCGGCGGGATGAACCCCGACGTGGAGGCGAAGCTCGCTCGCACGCGGAAAATCGCCGCTTCCGCTGGCCACTGCGACACCTGCCCGGCGGCCAGCGCAGGAACGCCCATTCGCTCGAATTGCAGGCCCGGCAGCGTGGCAGCGGCTGCACTCAAAGCCTCCGTGCTGTTGCGCTCCCGCGTAGCGAGCAGCGCGATGCCGCTCGAGATCACCGCGAGGGAGGCCGCCGCCGCAGCCCACACCAGCGGCCGCCGCCAGAGCGGCCGCGTGGCCTTGTGACCAGCCCACGTTTCGATCGCTGCGCTCACGCGCTCGTCGAGGTCCGCAGACGGCTGCAGGAAATGCAGCGCCTCGGCGTACCCGTCCAGCTCGCGCGTCAGGGCAAGCTCTTTGCCTTCGCTCATGTCACCGATCCTCGAACAGACAACGTCAGTGCTGAGGCACTCACGTCCATGGGCGCTTCGTCGGCCTGCCCGGGTTCGGGCAATGCCGCGCGCTCGTCGTCATCTTCAGCGTCCTCCGCCACGTCCAGCCGCGTGGCGAGGAGGGCTCGCGCCCGGCTCAGGCGCGATCGCACCGTGCCGATCGGGCAGGCCAGAATCGTCGCCACGGTGGCGTAGGGCAGCTCCTCCAGATCGCAGAGGGCGATCACTTCACGGTGGACTCGCGGCAGGTCGAACACGGCTGCCCGCACGCGCTCGATGCTCTGTATGCGGTCCAGCATGTCCGCCGTGTCCTCGACCGCCACGCTCGTCAGCAGAGGCTCCGGGGCGATGTCCGTGCGGTTATCGTCTTCCGGTCCCTCGGCCTCGCCATTCATATCCACGTCCCGCATCGAAACGCGGGCGATGCGCGCCAGACGGTGCCGGGCGATGCCCAGGAGGAACGCAATGACCGGGCCGCGGGCCGGGTCGAACCGCGATGGATGCCGCAGCAGCTCGACGAACGTGTCGTGTACGACGTCCTCTGCGGTCTGGCGGCTGTTGCTCATGGCCATGCCGAACCGGAGCAGGGCGCTGCCGTGACGCTCGTAGAGCTCCCGTGCCGCGGTGGCGTCGCCATGACGCAACCGGGCGACGAGATTCGCGTCATCGGCAGTCAGCGCAGTCACGACGGGCGACGTCTCTGGGCGTAGCTCATGCCTGTATTGCCATCGCCGCGGCGGAAAGTTCCATCACGGGTCGAAATCGGCTCGATATTCGGCTTGCATCCCGCCCTCCGGTCCGAACAATGGCGCGCTCCATGACCGACCTAGCCACACGCGCCAGTGAGATCCTCCGGGACGTCTTCGGGTACCCGGCCTTCAGAGGTCAGCAGGCCGAGATCGTGGGGCACGTCGCGGGCGGGGGCGATGCGCTCGTCCTCATGCCTACGGGCGGCGGCAAGTCGCTCTGCTACCAGATTCCCGCGCTGCTCCGAAGCGGCGTGGGCGTCGTCGTCTCACCGCTCATCGCGCTGATGCAGGACCAGGTCGCAGCACTCCAGGAGGCCGGTGTCAGCGCAGCGTTCCTGAACTCGACGAATACGTGGGCCGAGGTGCAGGACATCGAGCGCAAGGTGCGATCGGGCGAGCTGGATGTGCTGTATGTGGCGCCTGAGCGATTGTTGACGGACCGGTGCCTCGCGCTGCTCGATGCGTGCCAGCTCGCGCTGTTCGCCATCGACGAGGCGCACTGCGTCTCCCAATGGGGGCACGACTTCCGGCCGGAGTATCTGCGACTGGCAGTGCTGGCGCAGCGCTATTCCGGCGTGCCGCGCATCGCGTTGACCGCGACCGCGGATGAGGTGACGCGCCGGGAGATCGTGCATCGTCTGGCTCTTTCCGAGCCGCGCATCTTCGTCGCGAGCTTCGATCGCCCGAACATCCGTTACCGAATCGCCGAAAAGGACAACGCGCGCAAGCAGCTGCTGCAGTTCATCCACGACGAGCATCAGGGCGAGTCCGGCATCGTCTACTGCTTCACGCGCAATTCAGTGGACGAGACCGCTGAGTTCCTCGTGCAGAACGGCGTGAATGCGCTGGCATATCACGCGGAGAAAGACGCGGGCACGCGCGAAGAGAATCAGAACCGGTTCATTCGCGACGACGGCGTCGTGATGGTGGCAACCATTGCGTTCGGCATGGGCATCGACAAGCCGGACGTGCGTTTCGTTGCGCACCTCGATCTGCCGAAGAGCATCGAAAGCTACTACCAGGAGACCGGTCGCGCGGGGCGCGACGGGCTGCCCGCGGATGCCTGGATGGTGTACGGCCTCGCGGATGTGGTCCAGCAGCGTCGTCTCATCGATCTCTCGACGGCCGGCGAGGAATACAAACGCGTCTCGAGCGCCAAGCTCGATGCGATTCTCGGCCTGTGCGAGACCATCGAATGCCGCCGCGTGCGGTTGCTCGACTATTTCGGCGAGGCGAGCCAGCCCTGCGGCAATTGCGACAACTGCCTGAGCCCGCCGGAACAGTGGGATGGCACCGAGGCGGCGCGCAAGCTCATGTCCTGCGTGTATCGCTGCCAGCGCGCGAGCGGATTCGCATTCGGCGCACAGCAGATGATCGACGTGCTGCGCGGCCAGCGGACCGCAAAAGTCCTGCAGTACGGGCACGAGAGCGTGAGCACCTTCGGCATCGGCGCGGATCTGAGCGCTACCCAGTGGCGCTCCGTGCTTCGGCAGCTCGTTATGTTGAAACTGCTGCGCGTGGATCACGACAACTACAACGTACTGCGACTGACATCCCAGAGTCGCGATGTCTTGAGCGGCGGCCGCACGCTTCGTCTGCGCAGGCAGGCCGAGAAGCCAGCATCGAAGCGCAGAGCACGCCGCGCGGTGGATGACATGCGCGCCGGTCAGAAAGCTGCTGCGGGTCCGCGCAATGAAATTGTGTTCGAAGCGTTGCGCCAATGGCGGCGCGACGTCGCACGCGAGCACGGTGTTCCTGCTTACACCGTGTTTCACGACAGCACGCTCGAAGAAGTGGCGACCGTCCTACCGCAGTCGATCGAGGCGCTGCGCGGCATCTCGGGCATCGGCGCTACCAAGCTCGATCGCTATGGATCCCGATTGCTCGACCTGGTGCGCGGGCACACCGTAGGGGATGAGTAACGCATCACGAGCCGATGCGGGAACTGCGGATGCTCGGGCCGGCGCCCGCCGGCACCATGATCACCGTCGCACAGGTCCTCCGCCAAACGATCACCGGGGTCGAGTAGACGCAGCATTTGCGCTACTCACGATGAACGCCGCCTTCGGGCGGCGTCTTCGTATGGGGCACGTCACGATTTTGATACGTGCCATGCAATTGGCAGTGCGATGAGTCTTAAGGTCCGCCGTCTCCAAGTCGATACGGAACTGCAGTCGCACGGATGCCCCCTGGGTTGAGTGAGAGCGTATGTCAAATAACCGTCGACTCCACAAACTGTTGCTCGTTGCTGGTGCATTCCTTGCGCCGCTCTACGCAGGCGCCGACACGGCCAGCGTGAGCAGTGACCGTCCGGACTACGTCACGGACTACAAGCGCCCGGCGACCATCCCGGCCCCACGCAGCAACCCGGTGACGCCCGAGAAGGTGGCGCTGGGCCAGATGCTGTTCTTCGATCCGCGCCTGTCGGGCTCGGGCGCCATCTCGTGCGCCACCTGCCACAACCCGGGCCTCGCCTGGGGCGATGGGCTGCCGAAGGGCATCGGCCACATGGGCACGCTCCTCGGCCGTCGCACGCCCACGATTCTGAACGTCGCGTACGGCGAACCGTACTTCTGGGACGGTCGTGCGGCCACGCTGGAAGACCAGGCCAAGGGCCCGCTCGCTTCACCCGCCGAGATGAACATGCCACCCGGGATGGCCGTTGAGCGTGTGAAGTCGCTCCCCGGCTATGTGCAGGCGTTCGAGCGTGTCTTCCCGGGCCAGCCGATCTCCATCGACACGATGGCAGCCGCCATTGCCACCTACGAGCGCACGGTCGTCTCGAGTGAGGCACCGTTCGATCGCTGGGTGAATGGCGACGATCACGCGATCTCCGCTGCGGCCAAGCGCGGCTTCGTGCTCTACAACGGCAAGGCCAATTGCGCCGAATGCCACATGGGCTGGCGCATGACGGACGATGGTTTCCACGACATCGGGCTCGCCGACCGGGACCGCGGCCGCGCTGCCGTGGCGCCCGGTATCGTGCAACTCGAGCACGCGTTCAAGACGCCGACCCTGCGCAACGTGAATCGTCGCGCCCCGTACATGCACGATGGCTCGCTGCCCACCCTCACCGCCGTCGTCGACCACTACGACAGCGGCTTCGCGCAGCGGCCGAGTCTCTCGACTCAGATGAAGACCCTTGGCCTCACGACCGCGGAGAAGGCCGATCTGCTCGCATTCCTCGACACCCTGACGAGCGCCGATACCCCCTCGGTCGTTCCGAACCTGCCTTGACGCGCTTGCCGATTCGACTGGAGCTGCCATGAAGAAAGTGAATATTGTGCTGTCGCTGGGTGCGTTGCTGCTGGCTGCAGGTGTGCCGGCAGCTGCGCCGATCACCGTGAGCCAGAAGGGCCTGCAGTTCTCCAGCCCCGAGCTGACGGTGAGCAAGGGGCAGGTCGTGGTGTTCATGAACGACGACCGCACACCTCACAACATCACGGTCACCGGCGCAGGCGTGAATCTGAACAGCGGCCTGCAGCCGCCGGGCACCGAGTTCCGCGTGCCGTTCTCGAAGGCCGGTGAGTACGCCGTGAGCTGCGGCATTCATCCGAAAATGAAGCTGAGCGTCGTCGTCAAGTAAGTCGACGCTGACGACCTGCTGTCATGACGTATCCCCGGCCACTGCAGGTCGTGCATTGGACTGTCGCGTTGCTGGTCACGTGCCAGCTCGCAATCGCGGTCGTGCTCGGGCAGCTCCGCTCGCTCGAGTACGGGCAGCTCGTGCTGTCGCTGCATCGGCAGCTCGGTCTGATGATTCTCGCGCTCGTGGTGGCGCGCTTCGTTATCGCGCGCCGTCACAAGGTACCTGCCTCCGAAGCGAATGGGCTGCCGGCGTGGCAGACCGGTGCGGCCACCATCGTGCATCGGATGTTTCTGGCCGTGCTCGTCGCGCAGCCGATCATCGGAATGATGGTGGCGTGGGCGCGCGGGGACACCGTGTCCGTGTTCTGGCTGATCAACCTGGCGGCGCCGTGGGAAATCTCGGACACGGCGCGTGAGCGCTTCACCACGTTGCACGCCTGCGTAGCGATCCTTTTATTCGGCCTGTGCGCCTTGCATGTCGGTGCCGTGGTGTTCAACCGTGTCGTCAGGCGCGTGTCCGTCATCGATCGCATGTTGCCGCCAACGGCTGCCGATCTTCTCGTCAATCGCGTGCCCATCGGAGCGCAGATGTCGCTCGCATTTGGTCTCGTCGTCGCCATCGCGCTAACGATGGGGACCAACGCGGTCACCACGTACCGCGATTTCAGTCGATCGACGGATGATTTCCAGCAAGGCGAAGTCGCTGCTGCAGACCAGACGCGCGCCGCGCAGGTGGCGTGGAAAGAACTAAGCGGAATCTCCCTTGCGGGCCGGGTGACTCAGGACGCTGCGCGCGTGCAGGAGCTGGTCGATGCCGCCCGCTCCAGCCTCGAAGAGGCAGCGGTGCATACGCCTGCCGGAGACGTGCAGTCCGGTTTGCGCGCGCTCGTCGACCAGGTCGCACTCCTGAACGCGGAATCGCTTGCGCAGGCAAATGCGCTGAGCGGGATCGATGGCAAGCTGCAAGAGATCGTCGATTCGCAAAGCGCCGCGGCGTTCCAGCGGCGTACCGAGAACGTCGAGCGGGCCGCTCGCGGTCACGACATCATCGTGCTGACCGTGCTGCCCATGGTGCTGGCGGGCCTCATCGTCGCGCTGCTGCTGGCGAGAAGCGTGACGGGGTCGCTCAGTCGCATGAGCCTGCTGATCCGAAGCATCGAGTCCGAGCGTCGTGGCGCGGACGTAAGGGTCATCGGCGAGGGTGAGTTTGCTGGCGTCATACGTGACATCGTGAGCATGCGGACCGCTGTCGAGCAGCGCAGCCAGGCGGCGGCAGACCAGCGCGCCCAGTTCGATGCGGAGCGTGTGCGCACCGCAGAGGAGCAGAAACGCCGCGAGGTTGCTGCCGAGCGCGCCGGACGCATCGAGCGCGAGTCTCATCGTGAGCGCCTGGCCGGTGAGTTCGAAATGCAGGTAGCCGCGATCGTCGGCACTGTCGTACGCACGGCGCAGGAGCTGACCACCACTGCGGGCTCGATGGCCGAGAGCGCATCCAGCACCACTGAGCGCAGCCGCGATGCCAGCGCCGTTGCCGAGCAGACCAGCGGCACCGCGTCCCTGATCGCGCGGAGCACGGAGGAGCTCTCGGGCACCGCACGGTCCGTGCGCGAGAATGCCGAGAAATCCAAGGCCAGAGCCATGCTCGCCGTGAAGGAAGCCGCTGCTGCGAAGGAGCAGATCGACTTCCTCCTCACTGCTGCCCGGCAGATCGGCAGCGTCACCGACGTGATCGCCGGAGTGGCGCGCCAGACGAACCTGCTCGCCATCAACGCGCGGGTCGAGGCGGCCCGGGCGGGCGAGGTCGGCAAGGGCTTCTCCGTCGTCGCGAACGAGGTGAAGGACCTTGCCAACCAGACGCGCAACGCCACCCACAGCATCGGCAAGACGATCGAAGAAGTCACCAGCGCGGCGGCGCGCTCATCCGAGTCCCTGGCGCGCCTGCGTGAGGTGATCCTGGGCCTCGAGGAGGCGAGCGGGGCGATCTTCACCGCGACGGACGAGCAGTTCGCATCGACGCGCGATATCGCCCAGCGCGTCGCCGAGATCAGCTCCTCCACACGGTCCGTCGCGGAGAACATTCGTGACGCGGAGACCACCGCGAGCAGCACGGAGGCACTGTCGGACGAAGTCGCGCGAGCCGCGGGCATCGTCGACGAGCAGGCGCTGCACCTGAGCCAGCAGGTAGCGCTGTTCATCTTGCAGATCCGGTCGATGGGCGCGAACCCGACCGCCGCTCCGGCGATTCGCGCGGACGCAACGGATGAGAACCCCTCCCACGCCCTGCGGGCGGCGAACGGCTGAAGTCTTTCATCATTCGTAGGGATTTCGCGCAGGAATGCTTGCGCTCGGACGCATTCCGCACCATGCTCCCGACCGCACAGGTCTGCCGTCAAACGGGAATCGGGGTCGGGTCGCGCAGGGTTGCGCACTCACGACAGCGCCGCCTACGGGCGGCGCAGTCGTTTACGGCATCTGCCCGCGCCCCAAGGCTCGCGTCAGCTTGGCCATTTAGGGGCTGCGATTATGACAAGAACAATCCTCCTCGCCCTCATCCTCACTCTGTCCGCGTGCGCAAAGGAGCCGACCCGGTCAGGCCCTGCGCCGGCCATGGCATCTCCGGCGCCGTCGACCTATCTCGACTATTCGAGTCGTGACGATCGATTGAGCGGCGGCGCCAGGATGATTCCTGTGACGACGCCTCAGGGCACGTTCCGCGTGTGGACCAAGCGGATCGGCAACAACCCGCGGATCAAGGTGCTGCTCCTGCATGGCGGGCCGGCCGCGACCCACGAGTATCTCGAAGCCTTCGACAGTTACTTTCCGGCGGAGGGCATCGAGTACTACTACTACGACCAGCTCGGCTCCTTCTACAGCGATCAGCCCAAGGACGATGCGCTCTGGGAGCTGCCACGTTTCGTCGAAGAAGTGGAGCAGGTACGTACCGCGCTCGGGCTCGACGCGAGCAACTTCTATCTCTACGGACAGTCGTGGGGCGGGTTGCTCGCGCTCGAGTATTCGCTGAAGTATCAGCAGAACCTGAAGGCGTTGATCGTCTCGAACATGATGGCCAGCATCCCGGCGTACAACATGTATGCGAAGGAGGTGCTGATGCCGGCGATGGACCCGAAGGTGCTCGCCGAAGCGAAGCGCTTTGAAGCGGCCGGCAAATACGAAGACCCGCGCTACATGGAGCTGCTCGTTCCCAATTTCTATGTCGTGCACTTCCTGCGCATGCCGCCGGACCAGTGGCCGGACCCAGTGAACCGCGCATTCGCGCACCTGAACCGCTCCATATACGTGCCCATGCAGGGTCCGAGCGAGCTTGGCGCCTCAGGGAAGCTGGAGAAATGGGATCGCGTGGCCGACCTCCCGCAGATCACCGTGCCCACCCTGGTCATCGGCGCGCGCCATGACACGATGGATCCGAAGCACATGGAGATGATGGCCGGCAAGGTGCAGAAGGGGCGCTATCTCTATTGCCCGGACGGGAGCCACCTGGCCCTTTACGACGACCAGAAGGTCTACATGGAAGGTGTCACGCGCTTCATACATGATGTGGACCAGGGGCGTTTCTGATCGGCGGACGCCCCAAGCGCGACGGATGGGGTTTGCCGCGCCCGTCTAAGGAACAGTGGTCGAGTACCCGCAGGACCGGCAGCTTGTTCAGCGTCTGCTGGCAGGCGACGAAAAGGAATTTGCGCGCGTCTTTCGCGAGAGCTACCCGCGCCTCTATCGCTTTGCCCTGGCCCGCCTGAATGGCGATCGGGACTCCGCGGACGAGATGGCCCAGCGCACCCTCTGCCGGGCCATGCGCAAGCTCCATCTCTATCGTGCTGAAGCCTCGCTCTTTACCTGGCTCTGCCAGATCTGCCGGCACGAAATCTACGATTACGTGGAGGCACGCGACCGCAAGGGTCGGCACCTCGTGTCGGTCGATGACGATCCCGAGGTGCGCTCGGCCCTCGAATCGCTTCCTGCGGATGCTCTGAGCGACCCGGTCGGCACGGCCAGGCGTGCGGAAGTCATGCGGTTCGTCCAGCTCGTGCTGGACTTCCTGCCGACGCGCTACACCGAAGTGCTTCGCTGGAAGTACATCGAAGAGCTCGGCGTCGATGAGATCGCCGGCCGCCTGAACGTGACGCCTCATGCGGCGGAATCGCTGCTCGCCCGGGCGCGGCGTTCGTTCCGCGAGGGCTGGCTGACTGTGACGGGAGAAGCTTTGCCGGACATGGCTGTCACGGAGCCCACGCCGTGACCGAGCCACTGCATCCGGTCGAATCAGGTCACGGCGCTCGGGATCCGATTGGCGCGCTCTTGCGCTCGGCGGGGCCGGGCGAGGCGCCCGATGCTGCCCGCATGGAGCGCGCGATGCGCGTAGTCCATGGCGAATGGCAAGCGGTGCTCGCGAGCCGGCGGCGTGCTCGATGGCGTTGGTTGGCTGCAGCGTGCCTGTGCCTCGTCACCTTGGCTTCACTTACGGCCGTGTTCTGGCCGCGAACGGCCGCACCAGTAGCTACTGTCGCTCGCGTGGAAGGTGCAGTGCTCGTCCAAGTGGCTGAGCGTGGCAGTGCGCAGGCCGATTCTTTGGCTCCGGGGCGTGTGCTACGTGTAGGTGAGGAGATCGCGACGAGCGCTGACGGGCGTGCGCTCCTTGCGCTCAGCTCCGGCGCTCAACTTCGGCTCGACAGCGGGTCGGTGGTGCAATGGGTGTCGCCCATCGAGCTGCGCCTGTCACGCGGAGCCGTGTATGCAGAGACGGGCGGTGGATCGCCGCAGCTCGTCGTCTCCACTCCATACGGGATCGCGCGGCACGTGGGCACACGCTTCGAAGTGCGTGTTGCGGACGGGCAGGCACGCGTGCGAGTGCGCGACGGTGCTGTCGACTTCCAGCGCAAGGAGGGGCGTGCGATCAGGGTCGCGCCAGGACAGCAGCTCATCGCCGACAAGAGTCGCGCAGTGGTGCAGGCCGGACCCGGCTCAGCGGACGCGCAGTGGGCCTGGACGCGCAAGATCGGACCCAGCTTCGAAATAGAAGGGCAGTCACTCGTCACTGCGCTCGACTGGCTGGGTCGTGAGACTGGGTTGCGCGTCGTCTATCGCGACGAGCGGGCGCGCTCGCAGGCGCAGGCCGTGACCCTGCGAGGCAGTATCCAAGGCCTCGATACACAGGATGCGCTGCTTGCCGTGCTGGCGGGGAGCGGTCTCGTGTTCTCGCTCGACGCCGATCGCATTGAGATCTCTTCCAAATGAAGGGCGCATGGCTGGCTGCTCTGAGCATCGCCACGACTGTGGCGACGGCCACGTCCGGACCCGTGACAGCGGGGCGAGCCGTGGCGGAGGTTCTGCGCGAGGCGCAGACCAGCGGCATCCGCGTGATCTTTACGGATCAATCCGTGCCACCGCGATTGCGGGTGTCTGCCGAGCCGAGTGCCACGCAGCCCGTGGAGCGCTTACGCGAGATTCTGCGTCCGCATGCGTTGAAGCTCGAGCAGGTCACGCCCGACGTCTACGTGGTCCTGCGTGGTCAGAACGCTGCAATCACCGTCGCGCCGGATGTGGGTGCGGACGATTCGCGCGCACCGTTGCAGGAAGTGCAGGTCACGACCAGCCGATACACACTGGAATCGCTTGCCCAAGGCTCATTCGAGCTGCGCGGCGTGGAGATGGAGCGCCAGCCGGCGCTCTTCAACGACGCGACACGAAGCATTCGACGTTTTCCCGGAACGGCGGGCCAGGATCTGTCCTCACGCACGTTCGTCCGTGGCGGGACGCCCGATGACAATCTGATCCTGCTCGACGGTGTCCCGCTGTACGACCCCTTTCACCTGGCCGGGCTGCCGCTCAATTTCAGCGCGATCGATCCAACGGTGATCTCGGGCCTCGATTTCTACTCCGGGGTGTTGCCGGTCGAGCACAGCGGACGCATGGGCGGTCTCGTGGACATGCGTCTGCTCGATCCGCCTGCACGTTCCGGTGGCCGGATCTCGGTCGGTGTTCTCGACACATCGGCGCTTGCGTCAGGGCCCTTGCCGACGGACCGCGGCGACTGGCTCATGTTCGGCCGGCGCGGCCTGCTGGGTCGGATGACGCAGATCGCGACGGAGCCGGAGATCGGGCATCCGGAGCTGTTCGATGTGCTCACACGCGTGCGCTATCGCCTCGACGATGGGGCCACTGTGACGCTCGGCGGGCTGTTCGCTCGCGATCACGCGCGCATCGAGTCTCCCAACCTGTTCATCGACGATCGAGCCGCACGTCGCTATGGCTGGGCGGCGTACGAGAGAAGAGGGGAGCGCATGGAATCGCGCACCACGTTCTCGTACACGTCCATCGAGACGGACCGGATTGGCGTTCTGGAGGGGGACATCCTGGAATCCTTCGGCTCGCTCGACGACGGCAGGCGTTTCCGTTCGGCCCGGCTCCAGCAGACCTGGAGTCTGCCGCTCGCGGCAGGCGCGTTGCACTGGGGCGGGGCGATTCGCGACGACAAGGCGCGATTCGATTTCGATCGCCGGCTCAGGTTCCAGGAGGATGTCGCGGCTTTTTTTCGGCGGCCGCCGGTTGCCGGCAGCGATCAGGAGATCAGAACGTCTGCCCGCGCGTCGGAGCTCTTCGTCGGTTGGAATCAAGCGATCACGGGCAAGCTGACCCTGGACGCGGGGCTTGCGTGGATGCGAACGGCGTATCCAACGGATCAAACCGATTCGGCGGTCGATCCGCGTGCGAGCCTGCGTTTCGACGTGACGCACGCGACGCGTTTGCGATTCTCGTACGGTCGCATGACCCAGCAGTGGTCCGCTGCGGAGTTGCCTGTGGAGCAGGAGCGACTGCGATTCGATGACTCTTCGCGCAATACGATGAAGGTGCTGTCACTGGAGCACGACTTCGGTGACCGGCTGTCGGTTCGCGTGGAAGGTTTCAACAAGCGTATCTCGAATCCGCGGCCGCGACTCGAGAACGTGTTCTATCCGACTGCTTTCCTGCCGGAGCTGCGCGCCGATAAACTGGTCTTTGAGCCCTACGCCAGCGAGATGCGCGGCGTCGATGTCTACGCGACGGCGCGTTTCTCGGAGCGTTTCAGCGGGTGGTTGAGCTACAGCCGCTCGCAAGCGTTCGATTCCGCCGAGGGCGTGCGGTATGCGCGGGCGTGGGATCAGCCGCACTCGGGCGGCATCGGTCTCGCGATGACCGGCACCTCGTGGCTGCTGAGCGCGGAAGTGATGGGACATGAGAACTGGCCGCTGACTCCCATGGCGGTTGCGCTCGTGCCTGCCACATCGACCACGCCGATGGGCTTCCTGCGTTACGTCGGTGCACGCAGCTCGGACCGGAAGGGCTTCTATCTCACGCTCAATCTGAAGGCTGCGCGCACTTTCCAGTTCTCATCGGGGTCGCTCCGCGTGGCGCTGGAAGTGTCGAACGCGACGGATCGCACCAACTGGTGCTGCAACGATCTGGTCTTCTACAGAAGTATGGACAACGGCGTGGAGGAAACGTCCGCCGGCAAGAAGTGGCTGCCGATGATGCCGTACGCCACCATCGCGTGGGAGTTCGGCGGCGTCGCCTCGCGCTAATGCGTCGTTCACGACGTTCTTAGCGGTCCGGCCACTTCCAGGTGGGCTCATCGAGCGTGCCCCAGGTTCCGACGACGGACTCGCCGAGCGACTTGTCGAGCTCGACGGCATTGCAGTTCTTATCCTCCCTGAGCGTCGCGACGAGCCGCACGGCGTGGGACACGACCCAGACTTGAGTATCGCGCCCGGCGCGAGAAATCAGTCGGCCCAGCGCGGGCAGCAGATCTGGATGGAGGCTCGTCTCGGGCTCATTCAGAACCATGAGCGGCGGTGGCCGCGGCGTCATCAACGCTGCGGCCCAGAGCAGATACCTGAGTGTGCCGTCGGAAAGCTCGGCAGCCGACAAGGGTCTCAACAGGCCGGGTTGCGAGAACTCCAGCTTCAGGCGTCCGTCGACACTGGCGCTACGGATGGTGGCGCCCGGAAATGCATCTGCGATTGCCGCGTTCAGTGCCACACCATCGCCAATTTCGAAAATCGTCTCGAGTGCCGCAACGAGGTCGCGCCCATCGGCCGCCAGCACAGGCGTGCGTGTGGCGACAACGGGCTGGCGCGCCGGTGCATCCGTGTCCACACGAAAGTGATCGTAGAAGCGCCAGGATCTGACCGTGTCACGAACACGAGTGATCTCCGGCGCGCGTTTCGGGTCGTTCAGCTCCGAGAGCATGCTGTCGAAGCTCTGCAGCGAGCTGCTGAGCGTCGACCATTCACCGGCATCGTCCTTGATGCGCGCAAATGCATTGCGCCGATCGACCAGCACACCGTTCGGCCGATATGTCGGAGCCGCGAAGATACATTCGCGTTTGATTTCCGGATCGCGGGAAAACACCGACGGGCTGGGTACCGGCAACCCGACATCGATGCTGTAACCGACGGCGTCATCGCAAAATCCGAGTCGCAGACTCACAGGGTCGCGTCGCGGCCCGCCCTGAACGGCCACCTCGCCCGACTTCATCCGGCGCGAGATCGATTCCGGCCCGGCCCACAACGTGGACTCGAAACCACCTTCGCGGGCGAGCGTCCCGATGATTCCGCCGCGTGCCGTATCCGACAGCAACCGCAACGCCCGATACAAGTTCGACTTGCCCGACCCGTTCGGCCCCGTGACCACGTTCAGCGGCCCGAGCGGCAGCGTCATCTGCCTGATCGACCGGTAGTTCGCGATGGCAAGGACGGTGAGCACGATATGGCGACGATACTCGATTCAGCCGCTCGTGCCGAACCGGCGGGCCTGGGCTCGTACAGTACTGTTCAACATCTTCACTGGATGGACGACGTCGTTCGTTGTGCAGACCATTGGCGCATGCGCCGCCCGCCACGCATCCAGAAATTGAGTGACCGCTTCGGTGATTACGTTCTGGTGATCACTTGCCGCGAGTGCAAGCACGGGCGGCGCACTGAACCGCAGGCCATCGCAAAGCTGCTGGGCTGGGACGCGCCGCTCGCAAAAGTCGCCGCACGCATGCGTTGCTCGAACTGTGGCGCGAAGGGCTGCGACCTCACCACCGAATCCATCCTCCGCCCGCGCGGCGTTCCCAAGAATCCACACTAGCGATCTTCGCTCTACTAGATTTCGTCGCTGCGTGCCAGCCTTGGCGAACGCGCATGGCTCCGTATACTGCGCGCCCTTTCGCGCCGACCTGCCATGTGGTTCAAGAATCTCGTCGTCTATCGTCTGCCGGCTGACTGGGCCGTTTCGGCCGCCGAGCTCGAAGATCAGCTCTCACGTCGCACGTTGCAACCGTGCGGCCCGTTCGACATGCAGAGCCGCGGCTGGGTGCCACCGGCAGCCACGGGCCGGCTGCTGCACACGGTGAATCAGCAGCACCTGATTGCGCTCGGGACGGATCAGAAGCTCCTGCCCGCATCGATCATCCGGCAGGTCGCGTCCGAGCGAGCGGCGGCTCAAGCGTCCGAGCAGGGATTCCCTGTTGGTCGCCGCCAGATGCGTGACATCAAGATGCGCGTCACCGAAGAGCTGCGCGCCCGCGCGCTCACCCGCCGCCGCGTAACACGCGCATGGATCGATCCGCAGAACGGCTGGTTCGTCGTCGACGCTGCCGGCGGCGCGCGCGCGGACGAACTCGTCGAAACACTCCGCGAGACGCTCGGCGGCAGCTTCGCTGTGCAGTTCATGGAAACCGCGCGCTCGCCGCAGCAATCGATGTCCACATGGCTCGCTCACGGTGACGCGCCCGGCCGCTTCTCCATCGACCAGGACCTCGAGCTGCAATCCGCCGATGCCTCCAAGGCAACCATCCGCTACACGCGCCATCCGCTCGACGCGCGCGAGATCCAGTCGCACCTCAAAGCCGGCAAACATCCGTTGAAGCTCGGTCTCACCTGGAGCGACCGCGTCTCCTTCATGCTCACCGAGAAACTGCAGGTGAAGCGCATCGAGTTCCTTGAAATGACCCAAGATACGGCCGACGGCGACGAGCTGGACGCCGCCGAGCAGTTCGACATCGACTTCACGGTCATGACCGGCGAGCTGGCGCGGCTCCTTCAGGACCTCGGCGAAGCACTGGGCGGACAGCCACAACAGCAAGCCGCTGCAGCCTGAGCAATTCTCGGTACTCTTCCGCGCTCCACAGCGGGGGACCCGATGAATCGCAGGCTTTCCACACTCATTGCGGCAGCGCTATGTCTCGCGCCCGGCGCGCTGCTGGCCGACCCAGTCGTCACCGATAACAAAGTCATCACGGACGACCGCAGAGTGGCAATCCTGCAGGCCAAACTCTCGTCGCTCCAGAAACAGGTGGAGCTGCTCGAAGACGCCAAGGCGATCGAACGTGTGCAGCAGGCTTACGGTTACTACGTAAGCGAAGGCATGGGAACCGAAGCGGCAACGCTGTTCTCCGACAGCCCCACCGCCTCCATCGAGCTCGGCCAGCAGGGCGTGTATCTCGGCAAGGCCCGCATCCGCGCTTTCCTCACACATGGCGGGGAAGGACTGAAGGACGGCGAGATTCGCGAGTCGCCCATCATGCAAGGCGTCGTGCACGTCGCGCCGGATGGCAAGACGGCGAAGGGCCGCTGGCGCACGCTCATCATGAGCGGCATGCACGGCCAGGACGGCCAGTGGGCCGAAGGCCCGTTCGAGAACGAATACGTCAAGGAAGGCGGCGTGTGGAAGTTGAGCAAAGTGCACTGGTACACGACGGTGATCGGCTCGTACGACGAGGGGTGGCACAAGAAACCGTATCCCGCGCCCGGCCCACTCGCCGATCTGCCGCCTGACCTGCCGCCCACGGACAGGTACGCCGCGTTCCCCGCTTTCTACCTGCCTCCGTATCACTACTTGCACCCGGTTACGCAAAAACCGGTTGCGTGGGAGTGAGCGCACGCATGAGCAGTAGGAACCTGATCCGCATCGCATGTCTCACGATTAGTACGCTGGCTCTCGCGGCCGCCGCCAGCGCGCAGCAGGCATCCGCACCCACGAACCTGGACGAGAAGCTCGCGAAGGCTTACGAGCGGGTGCAACTCATCGCGACGAAGGCAGCACGCGTCAGCGACATCGATCAGCTTCGCAATCTCCAGGCCGCCTACGGTTACTACGTCGACAAGGCGATGTGGGACGAAGTGACCGATCTCTTCAGCGACACGGGCACGATGGAGCTCGGCCTCAACGGCGTGTACGCGGGCAAGGCGAGCATTCGCAAATACCTCTACAGCCTGACCGACGGCAAGCCGGGCCTGCGACCGAAAGAGATCAACAATCACTTCGAGCTGTCGCCGGTGATCACGCTGGCGCCGGATGGCACGTCGGCGAAAGCGCGCTGGCGCGGGCTGATTCAGGGTGGCGTGTTCGGCAAGGGCTCCGGCGGCGATTGGGGCGAAGGCATCTACGAGAACGAGTACGTCAAGGAAAACGGCGTGTGGAAGATCCGCACGCTGCACTTCTACCTGAAGTTCTACGCGCCCTACGAAGGTGGCTGGACGAAAGCGCCCGCAGGCTCCGCGCTCCGCTACGGCAAATCAAAGGTGCGCCCGGACAAGCCGACGAGCGTGAAGTACCAGCCATACCCGGCGCGCTTCACGCCGCCGTTCCACTATGAGAATCCAGTGAAGACGTCTTACGTCTTCAGCGCAACGGCTGCGAGCGGCGCGCCGATCGTCAAAACGTCCGCGCCGAAAACCGTTGCAGACCTGGAAGCGCAGGTTCGCGCACTCGAGCTGCAGGTCGATCGACTGCAAGCCGCTATGGACGTCGAGAATCTCAACGCGTCGTACGGTTACTACGTCGACAAGTCCATGCAGGACGCCATCGCCGCGCTGTTCGCAGAAGACTCGACGCTCGAGATCCTCGGTCGCGGTGTCTTCGTCGGACGCGATCGTGTCTACGAGTACATGCGCCGCCTCGGCGCGCCACAGACCGGCTCGCTCTTCAATCACATGCAGCTGCAACCCATCGTGACGATCTCACCCGACGGCACCAGCGCGCAGATGCGCTCGCGTCTGTTCGTGATGTTCGGCGCCACCGGGCGCGCCGCGCAGTGGGGTGAAGGCATCTACGAGAACACCTTCATCAAGGAAAACGGCGTCTGGAAGTACAAGAACCTGCACGGCTACCAGACCTACTACACGAACTACGATGCAGGCTGGGCCAAACATTCTGCAGGCATGTTCGATCCGTTCCCGGGTTATCCGCCAGACCTGCCGCAGTCCGTTGCATATGACCCGTATCCGGCGGCATTCACACCGCCGTTTCACTATCGCCATCCAGTAACGGGCCGCTGACAACACTGTATCGCGAGCCGTGCATCGCGATGCAGTGCGAAAATTCAGGCCTTCTTGTAGTGCTTATGTCGCGAGTTGCGTTTCACCTGTATTAAATCAGACGCAACGCAGTGCGATCCCTCGCATTGGAGAGGTGACAGTCACGATTCCCGGCGTATGATGCGCGCCGCTCTCCGCAGGGGCGCGAAGAATCACCACCACTTCGAGGGAACGATGAAATCACCGACCGTGAATCTGGCCAGGGGCCTGTTGCCGCTCGTGAGCGCGGCACTGATGAGTCCATTGCTCGTCGGCTGCGCAACGCCCGAAAGCAAATTGCCGAACGATGTGACGACCGCACTCGCAAGCGCATTCACACGCGGCGATGTCGCCGCGTGCGCAGCGCTGTACAGCGACGATGCCGAGATCATTTCAGACGACGCACCCGCCGTGCGTGGCAAACAAGCAATCACTGCATTCTTCAAGGACCAGGTCGCTCGCGACATCCTCTTCTCAACCGACTCCTCCGTCAGCGTAGTCCGCGGCGACCTCGCCATGGACCAGGGCACCTACCGGGTCCGCAACGTCAACCGCGGCATCGATGTCGAATACGGTTCATACATGAACGTCTGGCGGCTCGAGAACGGCCAGTGGCGCGTCTTCCGCAGCATGTACAACGTAAAGATGGCGCCACGCCCAGTCATCTCGATCTCCCCAGACGACGACCACATCCCCGTACACGGCGCATCGTAGCCACCGGGGCGCGCTGACACGCCAACAGCAGAGACGTGGCCCCGGGGGGATCCCTTGGCCGCGTCTCTGCCACCCGATGCGCTACTATGCGAACCATGGGACGCATCTTCGAAGTCAGAAAACACACCATGTTCGCGCGCTGGAACCGCATGGCCAAGCAGTTCGCGCGCATCGCCAAAGACATCACCATGGCCGTCAAATCCGGCGGCCCCGACCCCCAGTCGAACCCAGGTCTGAGGCGCGTGATCCAGAACGCCCGCGCCGTCAACATGCCCAAGGACCGCATCGAGGCCGCCATCAAGCGCGCCTCGGGCCGCGACGCCACGAACTATCAGCAGGTGCTCTACGAAGGCTACGCCCCCCACGGCGTAGCGATGCTCGTGGAAACCGCCACGGACAACCCAACGCGCACGGTGGCCCAGGTCCGCAGCATCATCACCAAGCACGGCGGTAACCTCGCCACCAGCGGCAGCGTGAGCTTCCTCTTCACGAAAATGGGCGTGTTCCGGCTCGATCCCGCGGGCATCGACCAGGACGATCTCGAGCTCTACCTCATCGATCATGGCCTCGAGGAAATGGGCGAAGGCCGCGGCGAGAAGGGCGAGCCGCAGATCGTCATCCGGTGCGCGTTCGCCGATTTCGGCAAGGTTCAGGAAGCGCTGGAAGGGCGCAAGATCGCACCGCTCTCAGCGGAGCACGAGTACATCTGCTCGGCTCCCACGGAGCTTCCCGAGGCTCACGCGACCGAAGTCCTCGAGCTCATCGACAAGCTGGAGCAGGACGACGACGTGCAGGCCGTGTTTCACACGCTGGCGTGACGCGAAGTCACGTCAGGTAGCCGCCAATCACCGCAATCAGCCGATCGAACGCTCTCGGCTCCGTCACCGCGACGAACGCCAGGCCCGTGAGCGCGCCACCGAAGTGCGCATCGTGGTTGACGCGTCCCGTGTTCTGTTTGGACTGCCACCACGTGTAGGCGAGGTATAACACTGCGAACAGCGGCGCCGGGATCGGCACCGGAATCGGGAACATGATCAGCGACGATTGCGGGAAGTACACGATGGACGCGAACAGCACCGCGAGAATCGCGCCGGACGCCCCGAGCGATGCGTACTCCGGATTGTTCCGATGCTTCAGGCAGGTGCCAATCTCGCTCAGCACCATGCCGATGAAGTAGAGGGAGATGAAGCTCAGCGACCCGATGCGGCGTTCCAGCGGGAACGCGAAGAAGTAGAACGTGAGCAGGTTGAAGATCAGGTGCCCGTAGTCCGCGTGCACGAAGCCGCTCGTGATCAGCTTTTCGTACTCGCGATTCCGGAACAGCGAGTAGGGCCGCAGCATCATCTTCGTCAGAATCTCCGGCCGGTTCAGCCCGATGAGACTGATGACGATCGTGACGATGAGGATGATCAGCGCAGCCGGCGATGCAGTGAGCGAGCTCATGGACGGGCAGTCACCTGTATTTTCTCGGGCCGAGGTCCGTAGTGTGGCAGAGCTGCGCCGTATTCGTATGCACCCAGGTCAGGTGCGCGGCCCAGGTAGCCGTCCGTGACGTTCGGCAGCTCGGTGCCGGCATCGATCGCGGCGGAACGCTTGCGAAGCCGCAGGTCCACGGAATCCACGGCGACGACGCGTGTGGGATCGGTGAGGTCGGGCTTCGGGGCGTTGGCGAACACGTCGAAGTCGATGAGCTTGCTGTGGCGGTCCTGCCCGGTTGCCTTCGAGTACGCGGCCAGGGTCGGGTACGTGCGCTGTTCGAGCTGGATCGTTCCCGGATTCTCTGCTGCCTTGTGCGCAGGATAGTAGTCGCGCAGCGTACCGAAGGGCGGCGAGTTCCACGCGAACGCGTCCTTTGATTCAGGGTTCGGACGGAAGCCGTTGTAGTCCGAGTCGCTGTAGTTCGTGAACGTGTCCAGCGCGAACACGCGCGGCTGCGTGCCCTGACCGAGGATCAGGTTGTTGCGCAGGTGCATGTTCGAGGCGGGCGTGAGCTGCTTGAACTCACCGACATAGGTGTTGTTCAGGTAGTAGATGCCTGAAGGCTCACCGTGAATCTTCACCGGGCCCCACCATGCGTTGTAGACGACGTTGCGAATGAAGTAGACAGGCCCGCCGAAGATAGGTTGCGGGCTCATCGCGCCCAGCGCGGCGTTGAAGCAGCGGTTACGCAGGACGCGAATGTTCCTCACTGCGCCGTCCGTTTCGAAGCAGTTGTCGTGCACGACGTTGACGTCGTTGTTGTAGATGTCGATTGCAACGGGCAGTCGATCGCGCGGGGTGTTCGGGTAGTTGTCGGGCATGCCGTACGTGGCGTGGTCCAGTCCGTCGTGGAAGCCGCGCACGCGGTTGTAGGCCATCACGTGCCCGGGGCCGTAGATCGAGACGGCGTAGAAGGATTTCATGCGGCCGCGGTCGGCGAAGTCCGGCCGGTCCACCCAGGGTTTTACGCCGTACCACGTGTACACGTAGTCGAGCGATTCGCGGCCGAGCATGTCGTTGTCGGCGATGTAGAAGCCGCTGCTGCCGGACCAGTCCGAGTGCACGGCTGTGCCGATGCTCTCGAATCGGGAGCGCTTGATGGTTAGGCCCTTCGCGCCGGCGATGTTCTTCTGGCCGGCCTCGAACACGGTGCCGGAATTGCGGAAGGTGATGCCCTCGAAATAGTGGTAGTCGCCGCCCATCATGTTGAAGAGAACGGTGTTGTTGTCACCGTCGAAGATCACTTCGCCGTCACCGGCGGCAACGATGGCGATGGGTTTGTCCGGCGTGCCGTCCTGCGTGAGGTAGTAAGTGCCGTCCCACGGGGTGCCACAGCACGTGGTGAATCTCGAGTTGATTTCGTGTGAGTAGTGATCGTGCTTGCTGAGGTAGACGCCTGCATGCACGAGGATCGTGTCGCCTGCTTTCACGCGCGGTGGCGAGGCGCGGCTCCAGTCGCCGCCCAGTGAAGCCATGTAGTAGGCCTCGAGCAAGCCCGAGAACGCTGGCTGCTGCTTCTGCCCTTGATAGCCCGGTGGATACACGTGGAAGACTCGGCCGTCTTTCGCGGGGCGCGGCTCGGCGCGTGTGCGCACGGTGACGTTCTTTTCCGTCTCGCCCGTCACGCCGTCAGGATCCTGCAGCGTGAGTTTCACTTCGTATTCGGTGTCTTCGTCCAGGTCGAAGAGACTTCCGGAGAACATGTTCGGTGCCGTGTAGTCGAGCGCGCCGCGCGTGTAGACCTGCTCGTTCTGGATTCGCAGCAGGTCCAGGCCCTTCGACCACTTCGTCGCGCCTTTCTTGCGATATTCGATACCCGCACGCGCGTTGCGGTTGTCGTCGCCCTGGATTTCCCATTCGAATCCGAGCGCGATGAGGGTGGGCGGCTCGACGATGAGCTCGCCCGTAGTCGTGCGGTTCTCGGCGATCGACGCCGACGATGCGCTTGCGAGAAGCAGCATGCCGGCCATGGAGAAGGTCGTTTTCATTCTGCGCAGCCTCTTCTCGATGAGGCAGCGAGATTACTTGCCGTACCTGCGCGAAGTCAGCCGCACGCGAGCGCGTTGCCCGAGTGCTGGCTCGTGCTTCTTTTCGGTTGCACACCCCGCGTGCGCACCCTACACTTCGCGCCCTTTCCGGTGCGGGGTGGAGCAGTCTGGCAGCTCGTCGGGCTCATAACCCGAAGGTCGCAGGTTCAAATCCTGCCCCCGCTACCAACCTATTCAATAACTTAGAAGAACAATCTCCAATCGGCCTGCGCTACGCAGGCCGGTACGATCCAGGAACTCCAGACCCTCATCACCTACGCTGGCGCTCGAGTCTCGTAGGATCGGCAGCGTTCGTGGATCGAATGTACACGGAGTAGTCATGAATCTGAGCGCCGCGATCCGGGCCGCCTCTCTCGCGGCGATGTTATTGAGCGCGACGTACGCGCATTCGCAGGACGCGGCGCCGGCGGCGCCCATAGGTCCCCTCGATCCCCAGGTGGTCGCAGATCACATTGCGCAGGAGGTCGCGCAGATCCGCGGCCTGCCGTTCAAGCAACCGGTCAAAGTCGAGCTGCAATCGACGGCGCAGCTCGGCGAATACGTCTCGCGAGAGATCGACGAAGTCGTCCCTGAATCCATCCGGCGTCATTACGGTCTGGTCGTCCGCACGCTCGGGCTGTATCGCGGCCCGGTCATCGAAGACTTTCCCGAGATGATGACCACCGTCATGACCTCGCAGATCGGTGCCTACTACGATCCAGACAAGCAGGGCTTCAACGTGGTGATGACAGAGATGCCCCCGCTGATGCAGGGAGCGCTGTACTCACACGAGCTGTATCACGCCCTGCAGGATCAGTATTTCGGACTCAATCGTTACCTCCAGGAAGTGGAGTCCACGCACGGCACTCCTTCGTACAGCGGTGACGCGCACCTCGCGCGGCAAGCCGTTATCGAAGGTGAAGCCACGTACGTGATGACCCTCTGGATGCTGCAGAAGATGACGGACACACCGCCCTCGCGTGAGGCAGTGGCGAAGATCGTTGAAGTGCAGTCGAACCTGAGCATGGACCAGCTTCGCGAAGCGGTGAAGAAACCGCAGGTGGCGGAGCTCGTCGGCAGCGACATAAAGGACGCCATGGAGTCCGCCGTCGACATCCCGCCGTTCATCCTCGACACGATGATGGGCGCCTACCTGAAGGGGCTGAGCTTCGTATACGCCGTGCAGGAACAGGGATGGCCGGCCGTGGAGAAGCTCTACAAGGAGTATCCGCCGCAATCGACCGAGCACATCCTCCATCCCGAGAAGTGGTTCGCACGCGAGGCACCGGCGACGTTCGCATGGCCGAACTTCGAAAAGGTCCCTTCGCTCAGGGGTTGGGACCTGCTCGAGAACGATGTACTCGGCGAGTTCCAGTGGCGCATCGTCTTCAAGGAACATGGTTTGGCCGCGGAAGCCGAATCCGCAGCGGCCGGTTGGGGCGGCGATCGCTATGCCGTGTTCAAGCGCAAGGATTCCGACGCGACGCTGCTCTTGTTGCGCACGTCCTGGGACAGCGAGGCAGACGCAAAGGAATTCGTCGCTGCCTATCGGCGCGTGCTCGCGGTCAAGTACGCCGACGGGGCGGTGGCAACGCGCGTCGTACAGAAGGGCGTCGACGTGTTCGTCGTCGAGGGCGCAGATGAGGCCAGCATCGATTCCCTTTTGAAAGTCGTGCGCCAGGCCAAAAAGAAACGCTGACCCGCACCTGGCTGCGGGAGCTGCAGAATCCTGCGGACCGGCAGCAACCGGCCGTGGGCGCGGCGTGCAGCAGCCCGCCTGATACGTTCGTGCGTCGCTCTCGAGATGGCACCGGCCTTGCAAAAGCCACGTCATGATCAAGCGATTCGCGGCCTTGCTCGCATTGGCGTCCTTGTTCGCTGGATGCAGCAGCAACAACGGTTCGATGCCGGCGGAGGAAGACCGAGGACCGCCAGCCCCCTCGATGGTCTACACGATGACCAACGGCACAGCGGGAAACAGCGTGCTGGCGTACATGCGTGCCGCCGATGGAACGTTGGTTAATACGGCCACTGTGCCGACGGGCGGAACGGGCGTTGGCCAGAGTCTGGGGAATCAAGGCGCCCTGACGTTGAGTGGTGACGGACGATTCCTGTACGTCGTGAATCCGGCCAGCAATGACCTGAGTGTATTTCGGGTGACGGACACCACCCTGCAGCTCACTGACCGCGTGCCCACCGCTGGGACACTGCCAATCAGCGTGGCCGAGTGGAACGGCGTCGTTTACGTCTTGAATCGAAACGGCAGCAGCGGTGCAGGGTCAGGCTCCACGATTCAGGGCTTCCAGGTCTCGGCTTCTGGAATGCTGAGCCCGATCGCCAGTTCAGCCATCCAGCTTCAGCCGACGGACCGGGATGCGATCCAGATCGCCATCAGCCCCGACGGGCTCTGGATCGTGGTGACCCAGCGCAGAGCGAACGTGATCGACGTGATTCCGCTGAACCAGAATCGCACGCCGGGCACACCGTTCAGCGCACCTTCCATCGGCAACGGCCCCTTCGGGTTCGCGTTCAGCAATGAGGCGCGGCTGTATGTCTCCGAGGCAGGCTCGGCAACAACCTCTGCCTACGACATCGGGTCTGGAGGCACGCTGCGCGTGCTGAGTCGCGCGGTCCCGACGCGGCAGGGAGCGACGTGCTGGCTCGTGATAACGCCGGACAGTGATCTCGTCTACGTCACCAACACGGCGAGCAACTCCGTCAGCAGCTACCGCATCGAGCAGGATGGGACCCTCAGGCTTTTGGTCTCTGTTGCTGCGACCACATCGGGCGGCCCACTGGACGCCGTCGTTAGTGAAGACGGCAACTACCTCAGCGTGCTGACTCTCAGCAGCACGGTCGAGACATTCCGCATCGACCCAATCTCAGGGTCGCTCGTCTCCGTTCAGACGGTGTCGGGTCTGCCTGCCGGCACAAACGGATTGGCAGGCCGCTGAAACGCGGGCGTACAATTGAGCGCCGAGCATGATGCTTGCGGATCTCCCCGCCAGAGAGGAGCCGCAGGGGAGGGAAGATCATGTTTGCTCATGGAACGATGTCGCCGCGCCTGATCGCGCTCGCGCTATTTGTAATCACAGCTGCGCCCGTCGCTGTGCCCGAGGAGAGCATCCTCTTCGTCGGCAACAGCTTCATTTACGGCGCCGGTTCGCCCGTGAAGCGCTACGGCGCCGACACCGTGACCGACCTGAACAAAGCGGGATTCGGCGGAGTACCTGCGCTGTTCAAGGCGTTTACCCATCAGGCCGGGCTCGACTACGACGTCAGCCTCGAGACCGTGGGTGGTACTGGCCTCGATTTCCACTACACGCAACAACTCTCGCTCATCGATCGCCGCTGGGATCATGTGGTTCTGAGCGGCTACAGCACGCTCGACAAGGACCGGCCCGGCGACGCGACGATCCTCGTCAAGTATGCAGGGTTGCTTGCGGACGTGTTTCATCGCCGGAACCCGGCGGTACAGGTGCGCCTGGTCGCGACCTGGTCACGCGCCGACCAGACTTACCTGAAGAGCGGCCACTGGTACGGCAAGCCGATCGCGGCCATGGCGAGCGATGTCCGCGGCGCCTACAACCTTGCCGCGGCGAAGTCGCGACGGATCAAGGAAGTCATTCCGGTCGGTCAGGCGTGGACGCGCGCAATGGAGACCGGCATCGCGGACCCGAACCCCTACGACGGAGTGAGCTTCGGCCAGCTCGACCTGTGGACCCACGACCAATATCACGCGAGCAGCTACGGTTATTACCTCGAAGCGCTGATGATCTTCGGCAGCGTCACCGGCCTGGATCCGCAGCGGCTGGGCGAGAGGGAAACGTGCGCCGATGACCTGGGCATTTCGCCGCTGCAGGCGAAAGCGCTCCAGCAGATCGCACACGACGAGCTCGCTGCGCGGACGGCCGGCTCCTGAAGGTTGTCGTGCGGGCGGTTCGTCGCCTATAGTGCTTTCACAAATTGGCCCGACCTGCAGGCCCCCTGTCGCTGACAGGGGGCCTCGTCATTTTGGCCTTTCGCCAGAATGAGGGCATTCCATGAGCACGTTCGAGCAGACGGTGGCCGGCAACCGGCCATCGGCGGATTCCCTTGCGCCCAGGAATTTCCAGCTCCCACAGCACCTCAAAGCCGATTGCTCCCGCTGTGCGGGGCTGTGCTGTGTGGCGCCTGCGTTCTACTCGGTGCAGGGCTTTGCGTTCGATAAGCCTGCTCACACGCCGTGCCGGCATCTCACGCACGACAACCGCTGCGAGATCCACGCCCAGCGTGAGGCTCGTGGCTTTCCCGCGTGCGTAACCTTCGACTGCTACGGCGCCGGCCAGCGAGTGACGCAAGAGCTGCTCAACGGCGTGAATTGGCGGACGTCGAAAAAGTCCGCGCAAGTGTTCGCGGCTTACGCGAGCTACCAGGTGCTCCACCGATTGATGGCGACCCTCGTGCTCGCCGAGGCTGTGCTGCCCGCGGAGAGCGACACGCTCACGAGCTTACGTCGGGCGATAGCCGATGCGGAACGCACCCCAGTGGCGGCCATTGACGACGATGGGCGATGACACATCCTTCATCAGGACGAAGTGGCCGCCCATGTTGCGGCGATAGGTCTGCACGAGGAAAGGCTTCGTGTTCTGCGCCACCTTCTTCACCGCGCGATCGTCGAAAACGCGACGATTCCGGCAATGGGCTGCGTTCCACTGCGGATCGGGACCCTGCGGTTGCCGGTATTCCGGATTGTGGGTGGGCAGGTAGCCCCCGCGCGCCCACGCCACGCAGAACACGATCCGTGGATCGGACTTCTGCAACGGATCCTGGATGGCCGGCAACACGCGATCCGTGAACTCGACGTAGTCCGTCAGGTACTGCTTCGGATCGGTGCCGCGAATCTCGCGATAGCGCTCATCGAACAGTTGCGCCTCGGTGATCTCCCCGCGCTTGATCGAAGCCTCGAACAGCGCCGAGATGCGTTTCGCCGTCTCTACGGACGAGCGGATGAGCGGGCTGTCCCGCGTTTCGACGCCACTGCCGGCGATGTACTCGATGAGCGTCTCGCTCAACGTGAGCAGTCCCTGCACGCGCTTGTCCGCGTTCTCGAGATTGCTCGACGACAGATTCACGCCTTCGGCGAGCCCTTCGAGCTCGGCCAGCGTGCTGTCGCAATGGTTCAGGTTGTCCGCGGCGGATCGTGCGATGGCATCGATCTCGCGTCCCATCACGCCGAATGCCTGATTGGCATTCGTGACCACGGTGTCGACGCGAGTGACTCCCGAGCGCGCGTGCCCCGCATGCACGGCGGCCTGGCTGCTCTCGCTGATGAGCCCTTCGATCTGCGCCCCGAGATCCTTGATGATCGAGCCGATCTGATCGGTCGCCTTGCGCGTCTCGTCCGCCAGACTCTTCACTTCGCCCGCTACCACCGCGAAACCCTTGCCCGCCTCACCAGCGCGTGCCGCTTCGATCGCGGCATTGAGCGACAGCAGGCGCGTCTGCCTCGCGATCGTCTCGATGGAATTCGAAACGCTGCCGATCTCCTTGATGACGGTACCGAAGGCGGTGAGCCGCTCCTCGATACGCCCCACCGCATCCGTGAGATCGCCGATATGGCGAACGGTGTTACCGATCAGCGTGCGTGACTCCGCAATTTCCGCACCGGTGTGAGTCGCCGCGTTTTGCGTGGAGCGCGCCGCGCGATCGATTTCACGATTGCCGGAGACCATCGTCTCGACGGTCCCTTGCAGCTCCTCGAACTGCGCTGCCTGCTGCGAGAAGCGCTGCGTGACTTCGTCGAGATTGCCGGCGATGTCAGCCATCTCGACGCCGAGCGTGTCGATGCGGGTAGCGAGCTCCCTCACCACTTTCTCGCTTTCCGCATGCTCTGTCGTACTCGTCATACCCGCCCTTTCGCCCCCTGGCGTCGGTGCAAGTATGCGCGACAGAACGCGCGCCGTCAGAGCGTGCCACGCGGGTGTCTCGACTATGACACGGTCGCTAGTTCTCGGATCCCGTCCAGATGCGTGCGCTGTCGAGCGGGGAGGTGAGGAGGAGCTTGCCGTCGAGGTTCAGTCGATCCATGCCGTACACCTCGTACAGCGCTTCGAAGCTCGGCGCGCCCGGCGCGGCGTTGACGAGCGCATCGAGATTGCGTGAGGCGGTGATCGTCTCCGACATGTGCATCGCCGCAACATCGCGTGTCCCGGCCACGATGACGATGCGATTGCCTTCGGGTCCCGCGAACGTCGCGAAGTATCCGTAATCGTGGACCTGCGTCTCGCCGCGATAAGGCGCGCCCGCCTGGCTCACATAGCGTCGCCCCGTCTTGCGATCGACGATCTCGTCGTACGTTTCGCCGAACGACAGGCGCGAGCTCTTGAACACCAGGTCGCGCAGCCGCCCGAGCCCGCTCAGGTAACCGACATAGATCACGTGCGCGGACTTGATGACCGCCGGGTTGAGCTGCGACATCGTCACGATGCGCACGCGCTTGTTCACGCTCGATAGCACGGGCATCAGGTCGCGCAAGGCATACGCGGCGGCCGTGGGCAGATACGCAAGCTCCAGGTCCAGGTAGCGCTCGGCCTGCTCCGGATGGAGCTTCAGGTACTGCTCGAGATCCTGCGGCGAGTTGATCTCGAACTCGCGCACCAGGCGGCGCACCTCCATGCTGTCGTCGGTCTCGCCGAAAATGTAGTAGTCGCCGACCACCAGAAAGATGACGCGGTCGTCGTTGACGATGGGCGACCAGATGGGGCTCTGGCGGACCTGCGTGAGCTCATCCCGCGGTTCGGCCGGCCGCATGTATGCAGTCAGAAGCAGCCCGAGATTGAAGACCGCCGAGGCGACGAGCGCGACCAGAAGCCATTTGCCATGCGCGGCCCAGAAGCGGGACACACCTTGCGGAGGGACCACCGGCGCTCCGGCACCCGCCACAGCGTTCGCCGGCGCCGCCTGTGCGGTCTCCACTACAAATCGGTACTCACCCTTGGGGATGGCAAGATGCGCGGCCTCATCCGCGCCCGCGTTCGCATAGAAGTCCTCGAGCTTCCGGCGCAGCTTGTGCACGTACACGCGCACCATGGCGTCCTGGGAAACATCGAAGTCCGCGCCCTTGCCGAACGCGTCCATGGCCACTTCGATCTCCTTGGGCGCCTTGTCGGCGAGCGAGCATTCGAGGAGGAAGTCGAACAGCCGCTGCATGAGCGAAGAACGGCCGAGCACTCCGCTGGCGCGGATGCGGTCGGCGTGCGCACGCAGCAGGTCGGCGTCGGACATGGGTTTCAGCAGGGCCCGGAAAGCAGGGTGCGGAGCGATCCTACCATGCCGAAAGAGAAGGCCCCGGCCACCGCCGCAGGGACGCGACGGTGGCAGAGGCCGATTCGACTCGAGTCAGTATGGGAGGCGTTATTGACCGGGCTTCATCGCCACGTCGAACACGCCGCCGGTCAGGGGCGAGATCGTTCCCGGCAGGGGCGCTGCCGAGCCGCGCTTCACGATGACCCGCTGCGTCTTGCCGAGCGGCAGGTTCGGATCGATCTGCGACAGATCGATCGAGAACAGGAGGCGCGTGGTCTGGCCGACCAGGTAGTTCTTGCCGGCGCGGTCCGTGTAAATGTCCAGGTCCGTCGTCGGTGACATATTCAGCCGGTTGCCGGCTTCGTCGTAGAACTGACCGATCGTCTGCAGCTTGCCGCCGCCGGTGTTCGAGCTGCCCGTTGCCGTCTTGTCTGCAATCGTCACGAGCGTGTCCAGGTTGTGGTCGACCGTGTAGAACAGGGTCGAGGTCGCGCCCACGAAGTTGTTCGAGTACGCGCCACCCGAGATCTCGGGATCGACGCCGGCGTTCACGTCACCATCGGCGTACGCGAACCGCGTCTGCTCGACCGTCGTGCTGAGATTGCTGCCGTCCTGGCCATTCACCACGGCGTAGTTGCGGTCGGGTCCGCCCGTCACGCGCAGCGCGTTGGCCACAGGATTGAAGTCCATGAGCGCCTGGAACCCGCCCGTGAAACGCGGATTCATCACGCTCACGCGCGTGGCGGGACCGACGCTCGTCGAGGACACGGCAATCGTGTACAGCGCGCCGAGATCCGTCAGGCCGTAGAGTTTGCCGTCGGCCGGGCGGAAATCGATGCCGATGAGATTGCCGCCTTCGGTTTCCACGCGACCGAGGCGCACGTATTGCCCCAGCGATGGCTTCAGGATGTAAATCGCATTGTCGCTCGTCAACGCATAGATGTTGACGCCCGGCGGTGTATCCACGCCTGCCGCGACCCCCCGGTTGCGCAGTGTCGTCGTATTCGTGGTTGCCGTCTGGGCTGTAGCGACTGATGCGGCAAGCAGCAACGCCGTCGTCACGGCGGTGTGCACCAGTGCGGATGTAGCCTTCTTGACTGTCATGACCGTCCAACCTCTCTGAATCGGAAGTGATGTGCGCGCGGGCTGAACAACTCCCCCCGCGTGGTGCGACGAATGGCTCGCTCCTGGCCATCGTTACGGAATGTGGTAGGGGGTCAGATGTCGGAAAAAGTGTCTGGTATCAGCGAAAAAACTGAATATTTTCTGAACGTTTCTTCGGCGCTGAGTGAGTGCATGTCTGTCGACGCAGACAAGCGGCATGAAAACGCATGAAGTGACGCTGTTGAGCGTCACTCACTACACGAGAGTGTGAGCGTAGGGTGGTTAGGCGCCGCGCAACGACTGTCGCATCAACGCGGATTGTCGTGATGCGAGCCGTCGATCACGTGCTTCAGATCCTGCTCGATGCAGGGCACGGGTTCCTGCAGCTCGCGCTCGGATTTCGTCATCACGCGCGGCTTGAGTTGCCACGGTTGCGCGAGCACCTGCGGATCGTCAGCGATGGCGACCCACTGCATGGTGTCGCCATTTCGGGTCAGGCGTTCCGTCACGCGCAGCTTCTTCGAGTGGAAGGAGCCGTCGTCGGTGAGCCAGGTATCTTCGTTGAAGTTCACGGTCTCGACGACGAGCGTGTCGCCTTCCCAGCGGCCCACACCATCGCCGAGATAACTCTCGTCGGCATCCTCGCGGTGCTTGCGGCCGTCCGTCGGGATGATGCGCCAGAAGCTGCCCGAGACATCGTCGTACAGGAACACGATCTCGCCCGGTCGCTGCACGATCTTGTCCGGCGGGCCGATGCGCGGCAGTCCCGGTGAGCGGCAGCGGAGCACGGGGTCCGTCTCCACCTGGCGCTTCTCGAGATCCTTCACTTTCGCGACGAGCTCGGGCTTGTAGACCGGGCGATCGGGCGCGACCATCACGCGTGGCGCCGGTGCCGAGGCGCCAGGCTGCGCACAGCCGGCGATGCAGACGGAACCGTCCGTTCCTTTTTGCGGCTTGATGAAGTCGTAGCCGTTCCCGTTGTCCCACGTCCCGTTGAAATCGGGATGACCGTCCGCCAGCCGCGCGGCCGGTTTTGCGCTCGTGCTTTGCGCAGTGTCCGCGACTGCCCCACCGACCAGAAAAGCCGAGCCTGCGATGGCAAGCACCACGGCTCCGGAAAGATTCAACGCGCGACGGTTCATGTGGCGCTCCTTGAAGCGACTGCGACTTCAGCTCGTGGTCTTTGCACCCGTGGTCTCGGCGGCGAACTGGAAGAAGTGTCCGTCCGGGAAGGTGAGCTTCGTGATGTAGCCCAGGTGCTGGGTGCCATCGCGGGCCGGGTAGGCCACGACGGTCACCGTTTCGCCATGGCCTTCGAGCATGGCTTTCGTGAGGCCCGCCTTGCGTGCCATTCCCACCGGTACGCACTCGAGGCGCCACGGTTCGACCTTGCCGTCCGTCCCTTTCACATCGAGCTGGACGTAGATGTGCGGGTTCACCCAATCCACCTTCGACACCACACCCTGCAGCGTCACGGTCTTCTGCATGTCGAACTGGCCACCGACGGAGTGATGCGCGTGAACGCTGGGCGCGGTGCCGGCGAGCAGGGCACACGCAAGCAGGGCGGCGAGGAATCGGCTGGTCATGCTGTACATCCCGTGTCGGCCGTGACTCGCAATCTTGCCACTGCGCCCGCTGTTTTCAGAGGGTCCCGCGGCCACTGCGCAGACGTCCGGAGCACAAAACGCCGGGCCGGGCGCGAGCAGCGCCCCGTATAATCCGGCGCGCGCATGAACGACACGGCCAGCCACTACACAGCCGAGGAGCGCAAGCTCCTGTCCGCCTCGTATCGCGGACTGTTCCTCACCTCGATGTTCGTCATCTGCTGCACGAACTTTGCCGACCGTGCGGTGTTCGCGGTGCTGGCGCAGGCGATCAAGGTGGACCTGAAGCTCACCGACTTCCAGATCGGCATCCTGCAAGGTCTGAGCTTCGCCATCCTCTACGCCGGGCTCGGGATTCCGTTCGGCCGCCTGTCCGAGCGTCGCAATCGCGTCCGCATCGTGGCAGTGGCCACGGCCATCTGGTCGGTCGCGACGATGGCCTGCGGCATGGCGCAGAACTTCTACCATCTGATGCTCGCGCGCATCGGCGTGGGGAGCGGTGAGGCCGGCTTCGTGCCGGCGACGAGCTCGCTCGTGGCGGATCATTTTCCCGGCCAGCGCAGGGCCTCCGCGATGTCGCTCGTGATGCTGGGCACGCCGGTGGGCACGTTCCTCGGCTCGCTGGTTGCGGGCTGGGCCGCCGCCGAATGGACCTGGCGCGTGGCGTTCTACGTGCTCGGCGTACCTGGCATCGTGTCGGCACTGTTCATCTGGCTCGCGTTGCGCGAGCCGCCGCGCGGTCTCGTGGACAACGTGCCGAAGTCACCCACGCCGCCACCGAATTTCAAGATGTTCCTGGAGCAACTCGAGAAACGGCCGGCATTTCGCTACGTGATCATCGGCGGAGCGCTCGCCGGGTTCGGCATGACGTCGATCTCGGCATTCCTCGCCGTGTTCCTCGCGCGCGTTCATCACCTCGGCCTGCGGGAAGCGGGCGCGTTGTATGGCACGATCTCCGGCGCGTCCATCGCAATCGGCCTCATCATCGGCGCATTCAGCTCGGACTGGCTCGCACAGCGCGACCGACGCTGGTCTGCGTGGATCGCAACGCTCGGTCTCACGCTGGCGCCGTTCGTCTACTTCGTGGCATTTCGTGTCGAGGGCCGCTTGCCCGCGTCGCTGGTGCTCACACTGGCGGCTGCGGTGCTGCTGCTGTTCTACGGGCCGACGCTCGGCATGATCCAGAATCTCCTCGAGCCGAAGATGCGTGCCACGGGCGTCGCGCTCTTCACCACCCTGTACACGCTGATCGGCGCGGGTCTCGGGCCCACGTTCGTCGGGTTCATGAGCGATCGATTCACGCAGGCCGCATTCGGCACGGCCGATTTCAAGACAGCGTGCCCCGGCGGTGTGGCGCCACCGGGCTCGGCCGCGCAGCTCGTCGAAGCTTGCGCAAATGCTTCCGCTATGGGCGTTCAGAACGCGCTGACGGCCGCCGTATGCGTGTTTTTCCTGGCCGCGCTGTCGTATTACGTCGCATCGCGCACACTGCGCGAGGATTTGTACGTCGCGCCGGCGAATGCATGAAGAACCGGACAAGTGCAAGACGAAAAAATTTCGTTTCTGCAAGTCACGCCCTTCGGCATCGCGCGCCACCTGCACCAATAAAGATCGAGGGCCGGGCTAGCGCGTAACGCCTTGCCGGTCGCAGAAAAAAAACGCCGCGCGCCGACTCTTTCATGCGAAACGCAACAGGGTCTCGCAACCCCCTGTTCCCACTTGCCGACAGTTGAATTCGCCCACGCAGACCGCTGAAATGCCTCACGTTGGCTGATGCAGGCCGGATGCGTGCCGTCATACCGCGGATGCACCCGGCCTCGAGAGCCTGAACGATCAACAACCCGAACAAGACACCCGGGGAGTGAGTAAGTGACAAGCAGGTACGTCAGTCGCGCAGTAGTGGTCAGCGCGATTCTCTTGATCGCCGGCGCCAGTGCTGCGCAGGCCGCGGTGATCAGTCTCGGTGGAGTTTCACAGAGTGCGTATGGCTTGAGCCACGCGATCGACTCCCGTGAGCTGTCCGCCGGCTACGACGTGCTCGGCACTCGCAGTTTCAGCGCAGGTCTCGAGCGTTCCGGCCCGGCCGCATACGCATCGGCGACTACGCTTGCGTCGCACGCGGCCGCCAATGCCGTTCCGGAAGCGGAGCCCTGGGTGATGGTGCTCATGGCATTCGGCATCGTGGTGTACCAGTTGCACAGAAAGCAGCGGTCGCTGGAACAGCCACCCGCCAGGGGATTGAGCGCGTCTTAGCGCATGAGTTGAGTTGAATCGTCGCCGCATCCTGCAGGGAGGCTATGGCGGGATGCGGCGAGTCAAAGCGATGCGAACGATCCAGTGCGCGCGGAGGTGTGTGGCCTTCGTGACGCATCTGGCTGCAGGAGACTCCTGCAGCCATTGAGGGGGAGCCGTTCGCCAGGACCTCGGGGATTCCTCTCGTGAGAAGCGGCCATGAATGAGATTCCAGCGGCGCGTCGCCGCACACCGGGTGTAACGCCATGGGACCCGTCAGTGGTGTTCGTCCTGAAGGCGCTCCTGTATCCGCTCGCGGCTGCAGGGAGCCTCGCGCTTTCGCTCATCGTCTGCGATGAGCCGTTCCGGCCGGCGTATTTCCTGATCGCAGTGCTCGCGTTTCTCGCGACCGCGGATCTGCTCGATGCCGCGCCTCTCCAGTACGACTTCAGGCGCTCGGTCACTCCGGCCAACTTCGTCAACATCGCCGGACGGTGGCTCCTGGTCGTGGGATTCATCTGGGTGCTGGTCACGCTCTCGGATCTGGAGGATCGCTTCGACCGACGCGTGCTGTTCACCTATGCCGTGATCACGCCTTTCGTGCTCTGGCTCAGCCAGCTCTGCGCGCAGCAGGCTTTGCGCCTGCTGGGGCCGCGACACATCGCGCCTCGCAAGGCAGTGATCATCGGGCAAAACGCACATGGGCGTGCGCTGGCGCGCGAGCTCGAGCACGACGCCTCCCTGCGCGTAAAGCTGCTCGGCTACTTCGATGACCAGCGCACCGGTCGCGGCCGCGCGGGCGTCGGGAGCGAGGATGACCTGCCGGTGCTCGGCGACCCGCGGCACCTGCCGCAGTTCATCCTGCGCAATGACGTGCAGATCGTCTACATCACGTGGCCCATGACACGCGAGTCGCGGATTCTCGAGCTGCTCGAGACGCTGCGCGATTCCACTGTGTCGATCTACTTCGTGCCGGACGTCTCGGTCGCGAATCTGATCCAGTCGCGCGTGGACTTCGTGAACGGCATTCCAGTGGTCGGCGTATGCGAGTCGCCGTTCTTCGGTTTTCGTGGGCTCGCCAAGCGTGCGTGCGACGTGATGCTCGCGAGCGCGTTCATCGCGATCCTGGCGCCAGTGTTCGTGGCCGTCGCGATCGGCGTTCGTCGCAGTGGTCCGGGGCCGATCCTGTTCAAGCAGCGGCGCTACGGACTCGATGGAAAAGAGATCGTCGTGTGGAAATTCCGCTCGATGACCGTAACTGAAGATGGCGACCACACTCACACGGGCGTCATCCGCAACGATACGCGCGTCACCCGGTTTGGCTCCTTCATCCGCAGGACTTCACTGGATGAGCTGCCTCAGCTCTTCAACGTGCTCGAGGGCAGCATGAGCCTCGTCGGTCCGCGCCCGCACGTCGTGGCCATGAATGAGCGGTACCGCCGGCTGATTTCGGGGTACATGGTTCGCCACAAGGTGAAGCCGGGCATCACGGGCTGGGCGCAGGTGAATGGACTGCGCGGCGGTGACGACCTCGAAAGCATGAAGAGCCGCGTGGCTGCGGATCTCGACTACCTGCGCAACTGGTCGCTCGGCCTGGATCTCGTGATCCTGCTGAGGACGGTGATGCTGGTCTGGACCGATCGAAAAGCGTTCTAGAGAAGGGAGATGTTCATGGGCGATTGCGCGTTTCGCCAGGTGCTGATTGCGATTGTCGCGATCACACTGACGGCGTGCAGTGGCGGCAAGGGAAGTTCCACGTCACAGGTCGTCGCCAGGGTGAACGACAGCGAGATCACCGCCACGCCCGGGGCCACGCGGCAGGCGGTGGATTCGCTCATCGACGAACAGCTCCTCGTGAAGGGTGCGCTCGATCAGAAGCTCGATCGCGATCCCGCAGTGATGAAAGCGCTGGAAGAGGCTGTGGAGCAAACGCGGCGGCAAGTGCTTGCGCAGGCGTACGTAGAGCGCATGGTGGTCCCGCACGACCCCGTCACCAAAGCGGAGCGGATCGCTTACTACCAGCAGCATCCGGAGCTTTTCGCGAAGCGCAAAGTCTTCCACATGATGGTGTACACCGTGAGGTCCGAGGCGCTTCCCAACGCGCTGCGGGACGATCTGGACAACGCGCGCACGGTCGAGGACATGGGTCGCATGCTTGCCGCTCATGGCCTGATGTACGAAGCGCAAGCGTTGAATCGGGGCACGGAGGCATTGCCGCTGGGGGATCTCGCGAAGTTCGACTCGGCGACGGTGGGAGACGTGCTGGTCCTGCCCCCGCAGCAAGGTCGCGTGGCCCTGATGCAGATCCTCGGCATCGAGGAGAGTCCGATCGATGTCGATCGGGCGCAGCCCATCATCCAGCAGTACCTGGTCAACACGCGCAACGCGAAGGCGCTCGAAGATCACCTCAGACACGCGCGGGCGGCAGCGAAGATCTCGTATTTCGACAGCGTCAATGTCGCGGCGACCGGGCGGGTTGAGGGACAGCTCAAGTAGGCAGGCTATGGACGCGCGCAAGCGCATTCTGATGCTGACTCACGAGTTTCCGCCGTATCCCGGTAGCGTGGGTCGCTACTGCTGGAGTCTCGCCGCGGCTGCGACTCGGGCAGGGCATCACGTCACCGTGCTCGCGCCTGCGCACGCCAGCCACCGCTCGGACCAGTACCGCAATCCTCCCGGCGTGGACGTCGTGCCTTTCGCGGGCGATCGCTTTCATTTCCGCCACCTCCCCGCGCTGGAGCAACTCGTCGAAGACATGCTCGCGATGAATCGCTGGGACGTCGTGCATGCGGCGGACTGGCCGATGATCGCCGCCGCGCGTCGGCTCACCATCCGCGCTCCGCAGCGGGTTGCGAGCCTTCATGGGAGCGACGTCCTGCTGCTGCGGCACTCGCTGCGCGCACGAATCGCCCGGGCACACAAGGCGCTCGGCCGTTTCGAGACCATCGTGTGCAATAGCGCCTACACCGCATCCCTGCTGCGAACGGGACTTACGGATCAGGCCGATCTGCGCATCGCGCCGCTGGGCGTCGACTCCGCCTGGTTCGAAGCGCCAACCTGCGAAGCTCTGGCGGCATACCGCGTGCGCATCGGGTGTACACCTGAAGATCGCATCGTGCTCACCGTCGCGCGCCTCGACCAGCGCAAGGGCCACCTCGCGACCGTGGCCGCGATCGCACGGCTTCCCGAGCGCGAGCGGCGGAATCTGCTCTACGTGTGCATCGGGCAGTCCACGGATGCGGCTTACGAGTCGCGCATCATCGATAGCGCTGCCGCTCTTGGCGTCAGGACCGTGCTGGCGGGCACGTTACCGGAGGCGGAGCTCGCCGCCGCATATCGCACGGCGAGCGTCCTCGCACTGTGCGGCCAGGAAATCCCGCGCAAGGTCGAAGGATTCGGTCTCGTGCTGCTGGAAGGCGCGGCTCAAGGGTTGCCGGCGGTAGTCACGAATCTGCACGCCTTGCCAGAGGTCGTTGTCAATGGGACCACAGGCTGGGTGTGCGAGGGGAACGATCCTGCGCGGCTGGCAGTGGCCCTCTCCATGGCGCTCGCAGGCTCCGGTGCGAGCGAGATGCGGGAAGCATGCATCGCGCACGCCCGCCAGTACACGTGGGATCGCTGCGCGGAACTGACGTATGGCAGGAGGCTCGCAGCCGTCGCGTGAACTGCGGCAAACCCCTGTTATACGGCCGTACAATAATGTTGCAGAATAGGAGGGCTCAACAGCGGGACACCCCATGAAAAGAAGCGCCGGCCGCGGCGTCGTCCGCCTGGTTCATCGCGATCAATACGTGCCCTATCTGCTCGGGCGCGTCAGCAAGGGAATAGCCTCCGCCGCATCGGTGCTCTACCGGCGCCGCCTCGGCGTGGGCATCAACGATGCGCGCATCCTCGTCGTGCTCGCGCGTCGGCCACGCATCACCGGCAAGGATCTGGCCGAAGACACGTCCCTCAACAAGTCCGTCGTGAGCCGGAGTCTGCGTGTGTTGCGCAAGAAAGGGCTCGTGCGGGTCGTGCCGAACGATGGGCGTCTCGAAGTGGAGCTCACGGCGAACGGGCGCGACATGCATGACCGCGTGTCGCGGGTGGCGCTGGACCGCGAGGCGCTGATGCTGAAGGGCTTCTCTGCGGGGGAGAGGCAAACGCTGATCGCATTCCTGCATCGGCTGATGAAGAACGTCCCGCTCGCCAACGCCTACGATCCGCTGCAGGATCCGGCCCGTCGCCGCGCGAACGCACGGCGACGGTGAATCGGAGGCAGGCGCCGCTCAGAGCGCCTGCATGAATGCCACGAGATCCTGCTTCTCGCCGCTCGTGAGCTTCGTGCCGAGCACGAGATTGAAGAACTCCACCGTGTCTTCGAGCGTGAGCAGGCGCCCGTCGTGCAGGTACGGCGGCGAGTCTTTCACGCCGCGCAGCGGGAAGGTCTTGATCGCGCCATCCATCACGGCCGTGTGACCGGCAATCGTGCGCGGCTCGAAGAAGCGGCCCGTCTGCAGGTCGTGCATGTTGTTATCAGTGTAGTAGGGCGGGGTGTGGCAGCTTGCGCACTTGCCCTTGCCGAAGAAGACCTTCTCGCCACGCAGCTCCTGCGCGGAGGCCTTCGCCGGGTCGAGCCGGCCGAACACGTCCAGCTTCGGCGCGGGCGGGAAGTCGAGCAACTCTTCGAACTCCGCCATGAAGTGCACCTGGCTGCCGCGCTCGAGGATGTTCACGCCCTTCTTGGTCGCGATGACTGGATCGCCATCGAAGTACGCCGCGCGCTGCTCGAACTCGGTGAAATCCTCGACGGACTTCAGCGCGCGCTGCGAGCCGAACAGTCGCTGAATGTTCACGCCGCGCAGTGACGGCGTTTCGATCCGGTGCCGGAATTCCTGCGGCCGGATGTCGCCGACGAGGTGATCGGCACCATTCGTGTGGCCGTTCGCGTGGCAATCGAAGCATGCGACACCCTGGCTGGGCTTCAGCGAGCGGCGGTCGGACGTCGCATTGAACTGCTGCTGCGGGAACGGCGTTACGAGCAGCCGCAGGCCTTCGAGCTGTTTCGGATTCAGCAGGCCGCTGAAAATCTCGTAGTAGTTGGACAGCGTGACGAGCTTGCCCTTCGACACGTCACCGAGATCGGGCCGCGTGGTCAGGTAGATGGCCGCCGGTGTTTCCGCGAGGAAATGCTCGGGAGCGACGAAGTCCAGATCAAAGCGTTCGAGGTCACGGCCTTCCTGCGCCTTCACCAGGTCGATGTGGGACTTCGGAAACAGCATGCCGCCTTCGGGATGGTTCTGGTGAGGCAGCGGCAGGAATCCGGCCGGGTAGGCGTCGCGCTTGCGAACATCCGCGGGCGCCATTACAGTCAGGCCATCCCACGTCACGCCGCGCGACAGCTTCACGCGCACGCCGGTCTGCACCGGTTTCCCGCGAGACATCTTTACTGTCGAGGAAGGACGATCCGAGAGGTCGTAGCGCTCTTCGAGGAGCTTGCGATGTGCGGCTTCGACGCCTGCCTTCTGGCTTTCCATGCGCTGGCGCACTTCGTCGAACGTCGCGCGGTCGACGACGTCCGCGTAGGAATTCGGCACGTCCGCGGCGCTCGCGCTCGCAGCTGCCAGACACGATGAGATAACAAGAGTCGCCAACGCGCGCTTGCCGGCCATGATCCGCCCCTGCCTCCAAGACTTAGAATCAGTCTAGGCCCGGCGCAAAAAAACGCGCGATTGATCTTTTAAATCAAGCACCGTCCGCGCGAGCTTCATGCGCACGCGAGTGGAGCCGTTGGCTGCGCGCGCAGCCACGAACGAGTGATCGGAGGTGCGTTCCTTGATGAGCCGCGCCGCTTCGAGCGCGACGCGCGCGAACGCAACCACTTCGACACCGACGGGAGTCAATGCCACCGAATGCTGCGTGCGTTTGAACAGAGAAACGCCGAGGTATGCCTCGCATTTCTTGATCTGGATACTGAGCGTCGATTGGCTCACGCAACAGCGTGCAGCGGCTTTGTGGAAGTTCAGCTCTTCAGCCACCGTGACGATGTACTGCAGCTCCCTGAAGCTGAATCCGATGGTCGCGTTCTTCATTGTGTTCCGACACTAATCGGAAGCCGGGCGGCGTGTCCACCACACGCGATGTCATAACGCGCGTGAATACCCCCCCATCAGCGCGCCATCATCTCCGTTGCGAACAGCATTGCCATCGCGCCGCTGCGGGGATCCGGCCCCAGGATCGCGGCTCGATGCAGATACTCTTCGGTGCTCTTCATTTTCAACGTCGACTCGCAACCATCCACCACGTGGCCCTGCGGACCCACGCGCGCCAGCACGGCTTGCCACGCTCGGTCCACACGTGGCTGGAACTCGGCCGCTGGCAACCAGCCGCTGCGAATTCCGCGGAGCATGGCAAAGCCGATCATCGCCGTGGCAGAAAACTCGGCATAGGCGCCCGGATGATCCACGACATTGCGCCAGAGGCCGTCAGCCGTTTGATATCGCGCGAGTGCGGACATGTGAGCCTGAAAGTCGCGCACCAGCCGTGAATAGTCGGGATGATCCTGCGGAAATTCCGACAGCGACAGCGCGAGACCGATAGCGGAGAACGCGTTGCCGCGACCCCAGGCCGCATCGGTCAGCGGTTGATGCCGGTACAGACCGTCCGGGCGAAGCACGATCTTCTGCATGAACGCCACATGGCGTGCTGCCAGATCGAAGTACTTGCGCTCGCCGGTAATGGCGCCAGCCTGCGCGGCAGCGATGGTGCCCATGAACACCGAATCGCTGTACTGATCGTGAAACGGCATGGACTCCTTCATCGTGCCGTCCGGTTCGAAGCCGAAGTCCGCGGCCGCGCGCACTCGCTGCACGTAGCGCGGATCGTTCGTTTGCCGCGCCAGTTCCGCGAATACCATGTGACCGGCCAGCACGAGCGAATTCGGCCGCGCGAGACTGTCCTTCGTGCCGTTCACGTAGGGCTCGGCGAGCCGCTTCACCTCGTCGAGATGACCGAGCCGCACCTGCGCGATGAGCGCGATCGCCTGGATGTACCACACCTGCTCCAGGTCATGTCCGTAGTACTGCGCGAGCTCATCCGCGAGCTGTCGTGGCGTGCGTGCGCGGCGCCGGTTCATCTCGCGATGAGCTTCGGAAAGCGCGATGTCCGCGCGTAGACGGAGGAGGCCAGGCTGCGCCGGCACGAGTTGGGCCGGCACGCGGCCCACTTCGGCAACGACAACATCCGAGAGCGCTTGCGCGAGACCGAAATCCTTCGTACCTGCAATCAGCACGAGGTCCGGCGCTTGCGTGCCGATCCAGCGCCACAGCGTATTGGCTTCGATGTTCTCGCGATACGCGACGCCGGTCGGCGGAAATTGCAGCGAGGTCGCGTCCGGATTCGCCAGCGGAACTGCCAGCAGTCGAAACGGACGTTGTGCTGGCTTCATCTTCTCGAATTCGCGGACAGCTTCCTGCACGCGGGCAACGCTTTCGCCCGGCCCGTCGAGCCCACCGATCAACACGACGATCGGAGCGGATGAGGCAGACACCGGAACGGCGAGGCGTTCGATCACGACGCCTTTCGTACTCAACCCGATGTCCATGTGTTCGGCGGCTGCGAGAGGTAAAGCGAGAAGGCTTCCCAGCAGCGCGCCAGCAAATCTCACAGGAGAGACACGCCTTTGGGCACGCGCACGACCGCTGTGCCCGCAATCTTGTCGTGCCAGGCCTGCCGGCCCGGGTCGATGGCGATCCAGATGAAGCCGAGACCCGCTACCACCAGCGACAGGAAGCAGCTCAGCGCACGTACGGTGGCAGTCGCCCAGTCGATGGGACGACCGTCGACTCGGATCACCTGCAGCCCGAACACGATGCCGCCGATGGTCGTGCCTTTCAGCTTCCACATGAGGGCGCCATACGTTGCGAGCGCGATGAGCTCAGCTTTCCTCGTGCTGTCGACGATGCCAAGCAGGACGGCTACGAGAATGATGTCGATGAGCAGCGCGCCCATGCGCACCATGAACCCTGCGCGCGGATATGTGGCTGCGGCCGAGGGTGTGATCGGCGGCGGCGGAGTCTCCGGAGACCGTGGCGGCGGTTCCGCGCTCGTTGCGCCCGACGACGACTCGGATGAAGTGCTGAACGGCGGATCGACGGGAGGCACGGTGTAAGTCGCATAGCTGCCGCCCGGCGGCACGGAGTCCGCGAACCCGGCGCTGCCACCGCCAGCGCCCGCGGCTGCCAGCGTCGGACCGTGTCCGGACCCGGACTCGCCGCGCTTCTGCTTCACGGCCAGGAGCAGCGCATACACCGCGACACCGAATCCGAGGATGCCCAGCGTCTTGTAGACGACGAAGCCGAGGAACGGGATGAGGTACAGCACCAGCACGATCGCCCCGCCCAGGAGGACTGTGAGAGCCGTATGGAACGAGGCTTCTTTGTTCGACAGCCGGAGGACATTTTTGCCGATCCACGCAAGTATCACGGCCTTGCCGAACAGCCCGGCGAGGAACCAGCCCATCGCTGCGATCGGTACGAACGCGATGCCGATGATGGTAATGAAGAGCAACGCGAAGACCACCGGCGTCAGCAGCATCGTGAGAATCGCTGCCAGGATGGACTTGCCGGGCTGCGCCTCGAACGTGCGCACGCAATGGTCGACGGGCTCCTTGAAGAGCAGGGCGATCAGCACATACAACGCAAGAAATCCAAGCGCGAGCCCCCACGCCCAGCCGAGTCCCGAGTGCAACGCGAGGGGGCGCCCGTACAGCAGGCAATACTTCGCCCACGGTCGCAGCCACTCGGCGCTGCCGATGCCCATCGTCACGACGTTCTCGATTTCGCCGTGCACGACGGACGCAGGGTCGCGAATGAGCGTGCCGCCCACCACGACCAGATCTCCATTGACTTCAGCCAGCGGCCCGAGCTCGACGTTTCCCAGCACCGCGACAACGTCGCCCGATGCCTTGCCGTTCAGATACACGCTGCCGAGAACGGCCACCGCATCCCGGGTCGTGCCCGTGACGCGCGTGTCGCCCAGCACGGAGACGACTCCGTCCAGAACCTCACCGTCGCTCGTCGATGAGCCGAGCACCGAGACGACCGAGGTGGCGATCTGGCCTTTCGCGAGCGTTGCGTTGCTGCCGACGGCCACACGATCCGTACCGCGATTGCGCCGTGGGCGCCGGTCCTCTTGGTCTGCAGTCTGTGCGTCGGTGTCGGGCGTTTCGACAGTCGGTGCTTCGGCGGCTGCCGGAGCATCCGGCGCTTCGACTTCGACCGGCGGCGCGGGTGGCGGCGGCGCTGCCGGCTCCACGTTCTGAGCGCGCGCCGTGAGGGTGAGTGCGCAAAGGCCTGCCATGGCCGTCGAAAACAGAAGTCCTTTGCGACTTGGGTATTTCATTTGTTTGCGTAGAGCGTGCGGTACGCCGTGGCACCGAGCACGAGAAGGGAGAGATACAGAGTGATTGCGATGGCGATGCCGGCGTACAACCAGAGCGGCGGTATGGCATCGATGATGGCGGCGCCGAGACTGACGAATCGGGAGAACCCGTCGGCCGTACCTTCAGCCCAGGACATCGGCCGAGCCAGCGTCTCGACGACAGCGGGTTGCGACTTGACGTTGCCCATCACCATCACGGTGCCGGACAGCACGAATTTCACGATAGCGAGCGAGGCGAGCACGAATGCCGTGCGTACTGCGAGCGGCCAGTGCATGAAGCTGTTGCGCCACCAGGGGAGCGCGGCCCGGCGTTCGAGCTCTGCCAGAACGCGCGCCTGGAGACTGGCTGGCGCCTGTCGCAAAGGTTGCTCCGTCAACACCGCGCCGACCAGTCGCTCGATGTGCTCGGATTTTTGGGTGCGTGGATCGAGCGGCGCGGTCATGGCTCAGGCCTCCAGAGTCTCGGCCGTGAGGCCTTCGCGACCGAGCATCTTCGCGAGCGCGATGCGCGCGCGCATGATGTCCGTCTTGACCTTGGGGAGGGAGACGCGCAGTTGCCGGGCAATGTCCTGGTACGGCATCTCTTCGAAGTGATAGAGCACTAGCGGCACTCGTTGATGCTCGGGCAGACGCTGCAGCGCCTGCTCGACAATGGCACGGCGTTCGTCAGCATGCACGTTGCCTAGCAGATCGTCCGGTGTGGAGCAGCCAAGCAGCGCTTCGGGAATGCCGGACTCCGAGTCTTCATCCTCGGCATCGGCGCGGCGCATGTCGGAGAAGAAGCGCCAGCGTTTGCGGTAACGGGAAAGGTGGTTGAGCGTTAGATTCGTGACGACGGTCTTCAGCCATCCGCCGGCGGTCGGACTTTCTCGCAAGGTGTCGAAATGCTCATAGGCTTTCAGAAAGGTCTCCTGGGCGAGGTCGGCAGCTTGTGCATCGTTCCCGGTCAGGCGCGCGGCCGTAGAGAAAACCATGTCTTGATAGGCTCGCATGAACGCTGTGAACTCGGCCGTGAGGCTCAGCCTCGGCGGTGTGGAAGTTTGCACTTGCGTGACATCGTTTACGTCCATAACACCGCACTACGGGGGAAGTCGCAGCCGGGTTTTCCTGTCAAATCTGAACGCTTCTGCTTTTTAAATCAATACCTTGCGGGTACTATTACACGATGAAGATCCCTGAAATTCTGCAGGTCGAGACGCCCCAGGTGCCCGGGAGCCTGGCGAGCGTGCTGAACGTGATCGCCGACCTCGGTCTCGTGCTGGAGCACGTGACCATGCTCCATCGGGACCAGGGACGCACTCTCTGGGAAATCACCGTCGAGATCGAGGAAGGGCGCCAGGAGGAGTTGCTCACGCGCCTGAATGCCGTACCCCAGGCGCGGTTCGTGGGCTGGTCGGACCGCGTGTTCGACCGCCACCGCGGCGGCAAGATCGAGATGCACTCCCGCATGCCCATCTCGAGCCAGCAGATCCTGCGAGACCTCTACACACCCGGCGTGGCGCGCGTGTGCCTCGCCATCCAGAAGGACCCGGCAAAGGTGTTCGACTACACCTATGTGAGCCGGGCGGTGGCGGTGATCACGGACGGAACGGCCATTCTCGGGCTCGGCAACATCGGTGCGCGCGCCGGGCTTCCCGTGATCGAAGGCAAGGCGGCGTTGTTTGCATCGCTCGTCGGGCTGTCGGGCATTCCGATCCTCGTCGAGAGCACCTCCATCGATCACTTCGTGGACACCGTGCGCTCGATCGCGCATTCGTTCGGCGCGATCCTGCTCGAGGACATCGCGGCTCCACGTTGCTTCGAGATCGAGCACAAGCTGCGCGCACGGCTGGACATGCCGGTGCTGCACGATGACCAGCACGCGACCGCGGTCGTGACGTTGGCAGCGTTGCTCAACGCCACGCGCATAACGAACGTGGCACTGGAGAAGCAGGTGGTCGGCATCATCGGCCTCGGTGCCGCGGGGCTCGGCATTGCGCGTCTGTTGCGGGCGTTCGGAGTGGACCGGCTGATCGGCACCGACGTGCGACCGGAAGCAACTGGCCGACTGGCGGCGCTGCACGGTCAGGCGGTGACACTGCCCGACCTCATGCGTCGTGCGGACGTGGTCATCGCGACCACAGGGCAGAAGGGACTCATTTCAGAAGAGCTGGTTCGGCGCGGACAGATCATGCTTGCGCTCTCGAATCCGGATCCGGAGATCGAGCCGGCCCTCGCGCAACAGGCGGGCGCGAAGGTGGCCGCGGACGGCAAGAGCATCAACAACGTGCTCGCGTTTCCCGGGCTGTTCTCGGGAGCGCTACGCGCGCGGGCCAGGGCGTTCACGGATGCGATGCTGCTCGCAGCAGCTCGCACCATCGCGCAGGCTGCGCCGGAGGGACAGCTCGTACCGGATCCGTTGAACGGCACGCTTCACGAAACGGTTGCGGCGGCAGTGGCCGCAGCAGCCCAAACAAAAACGCAGCCCTGAGGAGAGGATGATGACATTGAGACCGGTCGCGATTTTTGCAGCGCTGGCCTGTGTGGGAGGAGCGTCACTCACGCTCGCCGCAGACAAGATTCCTGACAAGATCACCTTCAACATGCCCGGGATCGTTCCCGAGGGCGTCGAGTACGACACAAAAAACAAGCGATTCCTCGTCGGATCGATATCGCAGGGCACGGTGTTCTCGGTGGCCGCTGACGGCACGCTCACGCCGTTCATCAAGGATCCGGACCTGAAGTCGAGCATCGGCATCGAAGTCGACGAAGAGCGCAATCGACTGCTGGTCCCGAACTCCGACGGCGCGGTCTTCAGTGGGCAAAGCCCCGGCCAGGCGAAGCTCGGCGTGTACGATCTCGCTTCCGGCAAGCGGCTCGCGATGGTGGATCTCGGGGCAGTGGGCCCAGCTGACGCGAAGACGCACTTTGCGAACGATGTGACGGTGGCATCGGATGGCTCGGCGTACGTGACGGACACAATGGCGCGCGTCATCTACAAGGTAACGCCGAAGTATGAGGCCAGTGTGTTCGTGCCGAACTCGTTCGCCTCTGCGGAGCGTTTCTCGTTCAACGGCATCGTCGCGCACGGCAAGTATCTCCTCGTCGCCGAGAGCGTCGCGGGAGACATCTACAAGGTGCCGCTCGACAAGCCGGCGAGCTTCAGCAAGGTGAAGCTGTCCGAGCAGGTGGAGGGCGCAGACGGGCTCCTGTATTCGGGCGATCGTCTCATCGCCGTGAGAAACGACAAGTCGCAGCTCGTCGTCGCACTGAAGAGCGCTGACGACTGGGCGTCGGCAACCGTGGACAAGAAGGGCACGTCGTCAGTCCAGCAGACGACAGCAGCGATCGCGGACGGCGGCGTGTACGTCGTGCACCCGTTCTTCGCGGACCCGAAAGCGATGCCGTACATCGAGCACGTGACGCTCAAGTAAGCGCTGGCGGAACCCGGTGGCAGCGCGGGCGTTGGCCTTGAGTGGGCCATGCGCCCGCGCTTCCCCTCTCGGTGAGGAGGCCACGCCACCATGAGATTCCCGATGTCCCTTTCGAAGTCGATCTTCACGGGCCTCGCGTTGCTCGCCTGCGTAGGGTGGGCGAGCGCGCAGGACGCCGCGTTCAACAATCACTGCCGCACCTGTCACTCGGCGAAGGAAGGCGACAATCGGCTCGGTCCTTCGCTCGGCGACATCGTCGGAGCCAAGGCCGGGACGCGGCCGGGCTACGCCACGTACTCCGAGGCGATGAAATCGTCCGGCGTGACGTGGGATGAAGCGACGCTCGATCGCTTCATCGAGAATCCGGACCAGGTCGTGCCCAATAACAACATGAAACCGTTCAAGGGCGTGCCGGACGCCGCCGTGCGCAAGAGAATCATCGCATCGCTGAAGGGTGATTCCGGGAAGGGCTGATTGCCGCGAGTCGCATTCATCGGGCTGGGTCGAATGGGGAGCGGCATGGCGGCGAGACTGCTCGGCGCCGGGCACGAAGTCTCCGTCTACAACAGAAGCAGCGACAGGATGCGACCCCTGCAGAGAAGTGGGGCGCGCGCTTGTTCAAGTGCGCGTGAGGCGGTCACGGGCGTCGACGCCGTGATCGCCATGACTGCTGACGATGAATCTTCGCGCGCAGTCTGGCTGGGCGATGACGGCGTCCTCTCTGCGGAGCTGGCGACGGGCGCACTCGCCATCGAGTGTTCGACGCTTTCGCACGATTGGGTCATGCAACTCTCGGCGCACGCGCAGTCGCGCGGCCTGCAATACATCGATGCGCCCGTGACTGGGTTGGCAGACAGCGCGGCGGCAGGCGAACTGACACTACTAATAGGAGCGCGGCCGGAGGATCTGGCAGCAGCGCGGCCCATCCTTGCCGCATTCGCGAATCGACTCCTGCATTTCGGGCCAGTCGGCGCAGGCACTGCGTACAAGCTGATGGTCAACCTGATGGGCGCGGTGCAGATCGCGGCCGCGGCCGAAGGCATGGCGCTCGCTGAACGCGCCGGCCTCGACCTGAAACTCGTGGCCGATGCCATCGCCACCGGTCAGGCTGCGAGCCCGCAAGTCGTGCGCAACACGCGGCGCATGGCCGAAGACGATCACGACTCCAACATTGCTTTCACGCCGACGCTGCGCCTGAAGGATGTCGAATACGCGCTGCGCCTCGCGCGGAAGCTCGACATCGGCAGCCCGTTCGGCGACGTGGCGCGTGCCGCGGTCGAGCGATTGCTCGCTCTCGGCTACGGGAACGTCAACGAAAGTAAAATCATCGAAGTCGCCCGCCGCACCAAACCTGCATGAGATGAGGGGCTCGCGGCACCGGCCGGGTGCGGCGCTACGTCTCATTGCCGCAACGACGCGGATGTGAATTGCCGCCTTCGCGCGAATGATTTCGCGCCCATCCCCGCGATCGCCGTTCCGGACACGAAAAAAACTCACGTGCGGAAAGCTGTTCCGCGACGGCCCTTTATGACCACCTCATGAACCCGTGGCGCGGCATCTCGCGGTCTCGCGTGAGGTCGGCGCCATGCAGAACGAGGTATGAGCGAGACGAGTAGAGCCGCGGTTGGCATACATCATGCTTCCGCACAGTGGCTCTCATGATTCTTAGGGTGGATTGGGGTCTCACCATTGAGCGCGCGCTCACGCGATCTGCTGCAGCCAGGGCATTCGTTTTCCGCATCCGACGCGGAGTACGAGCCGCTCTCTGTGCAGAACACGATCCGCCGCTATCACGACTCGCTCATCCAGTTCCTGCGCCAGCGTCTGCGCGTTCCCGAAGATGCAATGGATGTCGCGCAGGAAACCTACATCCGCATGATGCAGTACCAGGATTCGCGGCAAATCCGCTCGCCATCCTCGATGCTGTTCCGGATTGCAATCAACGTCGCCAACGATCTCGGGCGCGCCGAGATCGCCCGCGGTGTGCCGAATCAGTGCAGTGTCGACGATCTGGACATCGCCTCGGACGAGCCGTCCGCCGAGCGCCAGCTCACCGCGCGTCAGGATCTCGCATTGTTGTACACGGTGATCGAAGAGCTTCCGCCGAAGTGCCGCCAGGTGTTCCTGCTGAGCCGGGTACGCCGCATGACCTACGGCCAGATCGCGCGCCACTGCGGAATCTCGAAGAAGATGGTGGAAAAGCACGTCAGTCACGCGCTGGCGGTGTGCATGAAGAAGGTTGCCGCTGATATTTAATTTTGCGGCAAGAGGTAGGGTGGGGGCGCATGGGCGCGTCTATGCCGTAATGGACCCGGAAACCAGAACGGACGAGCGAATTCTCGCTGCGGCCGCCCGATGGCATGCACGCCTCGCGGCAGAGGATTGCACGGATTTCGAGCGCGCCGAATTTCAGCGCTGGCGCGCGAGCGACCGGCGACATGCACAGGCTTACGAAGCGGCGGAAGCGCTCTCGAAGATGCTTGCCGAAGACGAATGGCTGAAGGCGATGGCAGACGATGCGTTTGCGATGGGGAGCGAGGATGAGCCTCGCGCGAGTCGCCTTCGCCAGCCTGCCACACCGACGCAGGCGTCGCGCGCGCACGCGCCACACATGCACGTGTGCGGCGCGAACGAATCGCGCATGCGCGGGAGCCGGCTGCAGCGCTGGTTGGCGCCAGCGCTCGCTGCGTCGATCGTCGCAGCGTTTCTCGGCGTTAGGCTCTCGGGGTACCTGATGTCCTCGACAGCACCCCCGGTAACGTATGCCTCCTCCGAGCAGGCGCGACGCGACGTCACGCTCGCGGATGGTTCGCTCGTCCGCCTCGACGTGGGCAGCGAAATCAGCGTGAGCTTCTCACCAGGCCGGCGCGACATCGTGCTGGTGAACGGCCGCGCACTGTTCGAAGTGGCTCACGACAAGACGCGACCGTTCGTCGTCGCGGCGGGCCAGTCGCGCACCACGGCTCTCGGTACGCACTTCCAGGTGCAACGTGAGGGCCAGCACGTGCTCGTCACGCTGACGGAAGGTTCCATCGCGGTGGCGAGCGAGACGCGGCAATCGCGCTGGGTCGAGAAGCTGGTTCCCGGCGAACAGGTCAGCCTGACAACCGACGGCGAGGTGCACGCGAAGCGTGCGATCGACGCACAGACGGTGACGAGCTGGTCGCGCGGGCGACTCGTGTTCCGCGGCACGCCCCTGGGCGAAGCATTGCAGGAGGTGAATCGATATGGCAGTCGGAAGGTGCGCCTCGGCGATCCCGACCTCGCAGACCTGCCGGTCGGCGGCAACTTCATCGCCGGCGAGACGGATCTGATCGTCTCGGCATTCGCCGCGGCGCTGCCCCTGCGCGTCGTCGCGGGAAGCTCGGGCGAGATCATCCTGTTCCGGCGTTACACGGCCGACGGTACCTGAGCCGGACGAGCCACTCGTGCAACTCCGCGTCCCAAGAACGACGTGGGGCGAGGGAACGCTACCGAACGCGTTCGCGGTGTTTCTGCTCGCGGGCTTCGCCGCCACGCGCGCGCTTGCGGAGTCACCCCCGCACGACATTCAGTTCAGCATTCCAGGCGGCAATCTCACCGACTCGCTCGATGTGTTCAGCGAGCAGAGCGGCCTGCAGATCATCTACGACCACAAGCTCACGATCGGCAAGCACGCGGCACCCGTGAGTGGCGCGATGGCGCCAGCCCGCGCACTCGACCGGCTGCTGCTGCAGTCCGGAGCGGTGTGGGAGTTCGTCAACGACAGGACCGTCTTCATTCACGATGCCACGGAGCTGAACGCATCTCAGGATTCGCGGGGAACCAACCTCGCAGCCCGGCGTGCACCCGAGCGTCACGCGGACCGCGTGGTCCGGCTGGACGAGATCAAGGTCTTCGGCGATCCGCGCCGTGTGTTGCCGAATGAAGCGAGCACGTCCGCATTCGGCTTTCGGAAGCCGCCGCTCGAGACGCCGCGCGCCGTGTCCTTCATCAGCGAAGAGACGATTCAGCTTTTCGGGCTGTCCGCGGTGGAAGATCTGGTGCGCGTGGTGCCCGGCACTTTCACGACCACGCGCTTCGGTATTCAGGGCTCGGTAGACGTGAGGAACGTGCCCGCCGACTTCTATATCCGCGGCATGAAGCGCCTCTCGCTTCAGGGACACGGTCGCAGCGTGCTCGCCGCGATGGACAGTATCGAAGTCGTGCGTGGTCCGCCTTCGCCCATCTTCGGCATGGGCAAGATCGGGGGTTACGTGAATGCCGTGCCCGCCGCGGGTCGTGCACGGACCGGTGGCTATCTCGCCGAGCCGCAGGGGTTCATCCAGGGAATCGCCGGCGCATACGATCGCAACGAGTGGTCGTTCGGCTTCGGCGGCCCTGTGCACTTTCCATCGAAACAGGGCGGCTACTACCTTTATGGCCTGCACGAGGACTCGGGCTCGTTCACGAGCGGCGTGCCCGTGCGGCAGGACGTGGCGCAGGGCGCGCTGAGCGTCGACCGGTTCCTCGGCCCATTCCGCCTCGAAACCGGCGCGAACTATCAGCTCTCACGGACCGCCGGCGCGCTCACTGGCCGGCTTACGCAGGATCTCGTCGACCGCAATCGATACATCCGCGGCTCACCACTGGTGAATCTCGATCTGAACGGCAATGGCACGATCGGCTATCTCGAGATGCAGAATGCGTCGCCGGTGCGAGGCCGACTCAGCAGCGGCAACCAGCCGCTCAACCAGTACTTCGAGTGGCCGCGCGATGCGAACGGGAAGCCCCTGCCGCTCGATCAGTTCCCGAAGGTGAGGGGCATCCCGCAGTCGCTGTACGACTATCTCGTTGCTCACCCGGAGGCCGATCCGACCGGAGCGCTACGTGCGCAAGGTGTCGGCGGCCCGACGCCGGCATCGGGCTACGTCCCGATCGGCATGGCACTCGACCCACGCACCGTTGGGTACGACACGCTGGATCTGCATCGAGCGACCGCGTTCGAACGCGAGCTCGAGGCGCAGTTCCTCACCGCGTACTTCGATCTGCTCTACGACGCAGACCCCGACTTCACCGTCCGCAATCAGCTGTTCTACGACAGCATGGACCAGTACAAGGTCTCGAATCAGCCGGTCAGCCAGAAGCAGTGGGTGTACGTGTGGGAGGACAAGCTCACCGTCACGAAGCGTGTCACGCAGTTGCCGTCATGGTTGCGCTTCGAGAGCCTCGCATCGCTCAATTTTCGCGACACGGTGGCTCAGGGTTACCACGTGCCGGCAGGCGATTTCTCCACGCACCGGACCGATGCCATGGCGCCGGAATGGATGGCATGGAACGAAGGCATGACGGCGAATACGACCTTCGCCACACCGCTCGACAACCCCGATCCTGCGAATGACGGTTTCCCCTGGACGAGCATCTACGAGTCCCGCTTCTGGGAGATAGGGGCGGGACTGCTCTTCAACGTCGACCTGTTCGAGCGCACGAACCTCACGTTCGGCGGACGCTTCGATGGCTCGAGAGCGAGCAACACGGACCTGCCCGCGTTCAACCTGAACACCGGCACCTCGGCGAATCCGGGCGCGTACCAGAGCGCGCCTGTCACCGCGCGTGGCTGGGATCAGGGCGTGTCGTGGAATGCAAGTCTCTCGCAGGCGTTGACGCACAATGTGCGGGCCTACGCCACGTTCGCGCACTCGAGCATCGCGCTCGATGCCAACAACAACGCGCTCACCAACGCCGTCATCCGCAACGGGCACATCGGCGCTGCATGCCTCAGGGAAATCGGCGTGAAGGCGAGCCTGCTCGATGACCGGCTGTTCGTCACCGCGGCGGGCTACGAGCAGCGACGCACGATGGCGGCGGATGAGGATCCTGCGGTCGTCGTGAACACTTACGCGACGGCAACCGAAACGCGTGGGCTCGAGCTCGAAATGAAATGGGTGCCGCAGCCGAACCTTTCGGCGTCGGTTTACGCCATGCACCAGCGCACGACGTTCGATCCGAACACCGGCGGCGCGCTGCTGGTCGACGCGCGCACGCTGGGGTTTCAGGACGTGCTCGACGCGAATGGCAACGTGATTTATCCAGCAGAGGCGTTTCTCTACGGTGGTCGCAGTCGCATCGTTCTGCCGGATGACATGTCCCAGTTCGACACGAAGCAGGGGAATCCGGAGACGCAACTTGGCATGAGCGCGCACTACCGGTTTCACAACGGCTTGGGCTTCACGTTCAACGGAAACTATTTTTCGAGCACCTGCTCCGGCCGGCTGTGCGCGGTGGAGCTGCCCTCTGCAACGTTGTTCAACGCCGGCGGCTTTTGGGAATACGACAATTGGCACGCGAAGCTCGACGTGCTGAATCTCACCAACGAGCGCTGGTTCCGCGCGCGTAGCGGCGATGCACTTGGCGATCCGCTCGCGCAGGCGATGCCCGACCGCCGTTGGCAGTTTACCTTGCGCTTCACCTTCTGAAGGGTAGGGTCAACGCGACCGCCGCCGTCTTCTTGACCTGAGAAGACGCTGTCCCGGGCGGACCGTGAAACGCGCATTCAAGTACACGCTGTTCGCCGCGGCCGTGCTCGCGGGTCTGGCAGGGCTCGCAGTACCGAAGATTTTCAACGCGTCGGCGCCATCCGCGCCGCCGAAGAATCCCGTCAGCGGGCGGCCCGCGGCGGCAGCGGTCGCGGTCTCCATGGAAGTCGTGGCGCCTGCGCCGCTCGTCGAGACGATTGCCTCGACCGGCACGCTGCGCGCCGAGGAAAGCGTGGACCTCGTGGCCGAGATCGGCGGCAGGATCGTGGCGATCCGTTTCAACGAGGGTGCGCACGTCCGCAAGGGTGACCTGCTCGTGAAGCTCAATGACGCCGATCTCACGGCTACGCGCGCCCGCGGCGTCTATCGCAAGGAGCTGGCCGTTCTGAAGGAACAGCGCATCGAGCGTCTGTTGAAACAGGGTGTCGCGCGCCAGGAAGAGTACGACATGGCGCTAAACGACCTGCACGTTCAGGACGCTGAGATAGCCCTGACAGACGCGCTGATCGCAAAGACAGAAGTGCGCGCACCATTCGACGGCGTGGTCGGGCTGCGCTATGTGAGCGAGGGTGCGTACGTCACCGCCGCGACGCGCGTTGCCACTTTGCAGCGCCTTGAGCAGCTCAAAGTCGATTTCTCGGTGCCCGAGAAGTACGCGACGCGCCTGCGTTTGGGCAGCCCGATTCAACTCACAGTCGCGGGCGCAAACCGGCGCTTCGCCGGTGCGATCTACGCGATCGATCCGCGAATCGACGCCGCCACGCGCACGGTGCTGATTCGCGCCGTATGCCCTAACCGCGACGCGCAGCTCTTTCCAGGTGCATTCGCGAGTGTTTCGCTCACACTGGGAGAGGTCGACAACGCAATGCTCGTTCCGGCCATCGCGGTGGTGCCGGGGCTGAATGCGAAGACCGTATACGTCGTCAAGGACGGCAAGGCGGAGCTGCGCACGGTGGTTACCGGCACGCGGCTCGAGGATCGCGTGCAGATTCTCTCGGGCCTGGAAGCGGGCGAGGTGGTCGTCACGTCCGGCGTGCTGCAGGTGAGCCCCGGCCAGCGAGTGCGGCCGCTCGGTGCCACGGGAGGCATGGAAGGAACGTGACACTCGCCGAAGTCAGCATTCGTCGGCCCGTCTTTACCATCGTCATCTCGCTGCTCATTCTGCTGTTCGGCGCGGTGAGCATTCCGCAGCTCGGCGTGCGCGAGTATCCGTCCATCGATCCGCCGTCGATTTCGATCACCACGAGTTATCCCGGTGCAGCGGCGGAAGTCGTGCAGGCGCAGATCACGGAGCCGATCGAAGAAGCCGTCAACACCGTGGCTGGCATCGAGACGCTGACATCGAACAGTCGCGAGGGGGCGAGCTCCATCAGCGCCGAGTTTTCGCTGGAGACGAACATCGAAGCCGCAGCCAGCGACGTGCGCGACGCGTTGGCGCGCGTCGTGCGGCGCCTGCCGCCGGACGTCGATCCCCCGATCATTGCGAAAGCTGATGCCGACTCCAATCCGATATTCGGAATCAGTCTCGCGAGCGAGCGACGCACGCAGCTCGAGCTTGGTGCATACGCGGATTCCCTGAAGGAGCGGCTACAGACCGTTCCAGGCATCGCACAGGTAGATCAGCCGGCGGAGAAGCGCTACGCGATGCGCCTGTGGATGGACCCGGAGAAGCTTGCGGCCTACGACATCACGCCGCTCGATGTCCGTGCCGCGCTGAATCGCGAAAACGTCGAGCTGCCTTCCGGGCGCATCGAGGGCGCCTCGGTCGAGTTGCCCGTCAAGACGCTCGCGCGCTTCACCACGCCGGCCGAGTTCAACGCACTCGTCGTGAAGCGCAGCGCCAACGGGGTGGTACGGTTCGAGGACATCGGCTATGCGGAGATCGGTGCACAGAACGAGCGCAGCTCGCTCAAAGTCGCGAGCACGCCGATCGCAGGGCTCTATTTCAAGCAGCAGCCCGGCGCGAACCAGATCCAGATAGTGGACGAGCTGCGGCGGCGCCTGGAGCAGATCCGCAAGGAAGTGCCGCCCGACATCCGCCTCGACATTGCGTTCGACAACACCGCGTACGTGCGCCGCTCGCTCCTGGAAGTCAGCGAAACCATATTCATCGCATTCGCGCTCGTCGTGCTCGTCGTGTTCGCTTTCCTGCGGGAGTGGCGCACGACGCTGATTCCGGTGCTGGCCATCCCCGTATCCATCGTCGGCACGTTTGCCGTGATGAACGTGGCGGGATTCTCGATCAATACGCTGACGCTGCTGGGCATCGTGCTGGCGATCGGCCTGGTGGTGGACGATGCCATCGTCGTGCTGGAGAACATCTATGCCAAGATCGAAACAGGGATGTCCCCGCGCGAGGCCGGGATCGCCGGCACTCGCGAGATTTTCCTCGCCGTGGTCTCGACCACGATTACGCTCGCGATCGTCTTTCTGCCGCTGCTGTTCATGGGCGGGCTATCGGGTCGCCTGTTTCGCGAGTTCGGGGTAACAGTAGCCGGAGCCGTGATCATCTCGGCGCTCATCGCGCTGACGTTGACGCCGATGTTGTGCACACGATTGCTCCGGCAGCATCAGGAGCACGGCTGGCTCTTCCGCAAGACTGAGCCGTTCTTCACGTGGCTGGAGCAGGCATACGGTGCAGGGCTCCAACGCTTCTTGCATGCGCCATGGGCCGCCATCGGTGTGCTCGCAGGCGCCAGTGCCCTGATCTATGTGCTGCTCGTCAACTTGCCGCGCGAGCTGGCGCCGATAGAAGACCGCGGACGGCTCTGGGTGCGCGCGCGAGGGCCGGATGGCGTTGCCTTCAGCTACATGCAGAGCGTGATGGATGAGCTTGCGGCCGCCACGGCGGAGCGCGTGCCGGAAGCAGAGCTCATGATGACTCAGGTTCCCGCAGGCGGGGGCGGTCAGGGACTGCAGGTTCCCGTCAACAATGCCTTCGTGCGCCTGTTTCTGAAGGATGTCGAAACGCGCGAGCGCTCGCAGTCGGAGATCGTGAATGACCTGCGCAGCCTGCAGCGGCAGTTCCCCGAGCTGCGGCTCAACATCACCCAGGAGGCGAGCGTCGGCGAACGGCGCGCCAACGAGACGGGACTGCAGCTCGTGCTACAGGCGCCGGAGTTGGACGATCTGCGCGAAGGCCTGCCAAAGTTTTTGGAGGAAGTGCGCAAGAGTCCGGTGTTCACCTGGGTCGACAGCGACCTGAAGTTCACCAAGCCCGAAGTGCGGGTGCGGTTCGATCGCGACAAGGCGCAGACCCTGGGCGTGAGCGCGCTGGACATTGCGGAGACACTGCAAACCTCGCTCAGCGGGCAGCGCTTCGGATTCTTTCTCTACAAGGGCAAACAGTACGATGTGATCGGGCAGCTCACGCGCGACTTCCGCTCCCGTCCCATGGATGTCGGCAATCTCACCGTGCGCCCGGTGAGCACGACGGCCACCGCAACCGGCATGGCGCGGCTCGACAACCTCATTACCTTCGACGAAGGGAGCTCTCCGCCCGAGCTGTATCGCTACAACCGCTACGTCGCCGCGACGATCTCCGGCACGCTTGCGAGCGGGCGAACGATGAGCGACGGCATTGCTGTCTACGAGCAGGCAGCGCGCAAGGTGCTGGATGAGCGCTTCACGACTGCGTTCGCAGGTTCGGCGCGCGACTATGTGGAAAGCTCATCCGCGCTCGGCTGGGTGTTCGTGCTTGCGCTTGCGTTGATCTACCTGGTGCTTGCTGCACAGTTCGAGAGTTTCCTCGATCCGTTCGTCATCCTGCTCACGGTGCCGCTGGCCATCGCCGGTGCGCTGCTGGCGCTGTGGTATTTCGGGCTGACGCTGAATCTGTTTTCGCAGATCGGCCTGATCATGCTCATCGGCCTGGTTACCAAGAACGGCATCCTGATCGTTGAGTTTGCCAATCAGCGCCGCGGCAGCGGAGCACCCGATGCGCGCAGCGCTGTTGGTGAAGCCGCGGCGGCACGGCTGCGGCCCATTCTCATGACGTCGCTCGCGACCGTGCTCGGCATTCTTCCCATCGCGCTCGCAATTGGTGCAGGTTCGGAAAGCCGCGTGTCGATGGGTGTTGCCGTGATCGGCGGGCTCGTCTGCGGCACCTTCCTCACGCTCTACGTTGTCCCTGCGATGTATGTGCTGCTGAAGCGTACGTAGGGTACGGCGGCGCGCTCGCGTCTAACTCGGCACCGAAACCGTCCGCGCGGAGAGCAGCACGTGAAGAAGAAGCAACGGATCTACCTGTCGTGCGTCCTGGCCGTGGCGAGCATTCCAGTCGCCGGCGCCTTCCAGCCCGAGGAGGCCACCATCGAGAGCGTGCACAACGCAATCAAGTCGGGAGAGATCACATGCAAGGGCGTGGTGCAGGCGTATCTCGAACGCGCGAAAGCCTACAACGGCGTTTGCACGGCGCTCGTCACCGCCGACGGCGCGAGCATCAAGCCTGTCACAGGCTATACGCGCGCAGGCAAGCCGCTCATCTTCCCGACGAAGACGGTGAAGGCCGCGACGATCTTTCCCGATCTCGACCAGTACAAGGGACTGCCGCTCGAGTACGGACGCATGGAAAAGGCAGTCTCGGATTCGAGCGTGTGGCAGCAGCAGGGCATGCGCGTCGGCATCCCCGATGTCGGCCAGATCAACGCGCTCGAGACGCTCAACATTCGCGGCGAACGCTCGGTCACCTGCAAGGGCAAGTTCGACCTGCATCCTTCGAAAGGGCCGCTGCCCGCGGGCGCGCCAGCCGTATGCGAGAAGTTTCGCCAACAACCTGATGCCCTCGAACGCGCCGCCGAGCTCGATGCGCAATACGGCCGGAATCCGGATCTCGCCAAGCTGCCGATGTACTGCGTGATCGCGGCCTTCAAGGACCCGTTCGACACGAAGGATATGCGCACCACGTCGAACAACGACGTGAACTTCGCGATGGACGTGCCGCCGTTCGACTCGACTGTCGTCGCGCAACTGCGCGCCAAGGGCGCGATCATCTACGCGAAATCGGCAGCGCACGAATTCAACGGCGGCCCCGGCGATCCGGGCGGCCCCAACAAGGCGAAGCTGAACTGGGTGGCCGGCGGCCAGATGACCAGCGGCTGGGCGGGCCAGCCCTGCAATCCGTACGACACCGAGCGCGTCGTGCGCGGCTCGAGCGGCGGGTCCGGCGCGGCCATCGGCGGCAATCTCGCGATGGTCGGCATCTGCGAGCAGTCCGGTGCGTCCTGCCAGGGGCCCGCCTCGCGCAACGGCACTGCGCTCATCCTCACGACGAAAGGCATCATTCCGGACAACGGTGGCATCGGTAACCAGTGGTTCAACGATCGCGCCGGCATTCATGCGCGCACGCTGGTCGATGTCGCGAAAGTGCTCGATGCGCTGAAGGACCCGGAGCGCGGGTATCACGACCCGCGCGACCCGTTCACTGCGCTCCCGAAAGCGCTGATTCCCGAGCAGCCGTACGCAAGCTTCCTCGTCGCCGACGCGGCGGTGAAATCCAAGCCGCTGGCCGGCATGCGCATCGCGATCCTGCGCGAGCACATGGTGAAGCCGACGAAGAATCACGAGGCGATCAGCGACCAGATCGATGCGGAGATCAAGAAGGTGCTGCGCGACCAGCTCGGCGCGGAGCTGGTAGAGACGTCGACGCCGAAGTATCCGGACGATCCGGACGTTCCGAACCTCACGTACACTTTTTCAGATGCCTTGTCGGAGCTGCTGCCGCGCTTCATGCCCGAGGTGTTCGCGCGCAAGGACAAGGACGGCAAGCCGTTCTTCGACGTGCCCGGATACGACGTCACTTCGTACGAGTATCTGCTGAAGCTCAGCAACCGGCAGGCGCCCCTCACCAGCAAGGTGGACATCACGAACTTCGCGAGCTTCGCCGCGACTCCGTGCATGACGAACCTGTGCAGCGACACCGTATTCGATCTCGACCGCTATCTCATCGCGCGCGGCGACAGCCGCGTCAGCAACTGGGCGAAGTGGGTGGAGAACGCAAAGTTCAAGACGGACGAATCGACTGCCGGCGCGAAGAACTGGGTCGTCTTCGCGGATCACACCGCGCCCGGCAAGGCGGAACGTCTCGCTCGCAGCCAGGTGGCGAGAATGGCTCTCCAGCGCGTGCTGTACGAGAACAAGATCGACGCCTTCGTGCACGCGGAGAACACCGTGCCGACGCCGAAGATCCAGGGACCGAACGTGGGCGCGATCAGCCTCGACGGGATCACGCCCTTCTTTCAGATCCCACGCATTGTCGTGCCAGCAGGCACTACAGACGTCGTGTACGAGCCGGTTTACGCGCTGAACGAGGACAAGACCGACTACGTCGCGGCTCTCCCGCCGAGCGTGCAGAAGGGCAAGCTGAGGCATCCGATGCCGATCGCGATCACGTTCTTCTCGGGTCAGGGCGAGGAACCGACGCTGCTGAAGATCGGCTCGGCGTACGAGTCTGCGACACACCATCGCTTCGCGCCGCCGGACTTCGGACCGGTGTCGGCGCGCAAGAGGCCGGAAACCTGACACGTAGGGTGTACGGAGCGCCTTCCGTCTGACCCAGCAACAGAGAGCGGGAGACCCACATGCAGTCCAACGGTACGAATCTCCGCGTTCGGCGCGCGGTGCACGCAATCCTGGTTGTTGCGGCTGGGATGCTGCCTGCGAGCCTGTACGCACAAGCTGCGGAGACGGATACCGCCAAGACGACAGAGGATGTCACCGAGTTGAGCGATGTGCAGGTCACCGAAGACCCGACACGCTTCCTGCCGACCGACAGCAGCGGCTCTTCGTTCGGTTTCAACAAGCCGATCCTGGAAACGCCGCGTTCCGTCAACTTCATCAGTCGCGAGCAGATCGATCTGTACGATCTGTCCTCCGTCGCGGACCTGGGCCGTGTCGTTGCCGGTGTCTACACGCCGGCGCGTTACGGCATCGAGGGCTCGATCGACATCCGCGGCGTTCCGGCCGACACGTATCTGCGTGGCATGAAGCGCGTCGTGCTCCAGGGCAACGCGCGCAGCGTGCTCGCGGCTATGGACGTCATCGAGGTCGTCAAGGGTCCGCCGTCGCCGATCTACGGACTCGGCAAGATCGGCGGCTATACGAACTTCGTTCCGAAATCGGGACGCGCCAGCGTCGGTGGGTATCTGCCGAGCGACCAGGGATTCTTCGAGACCATCGTCGGGACGTACGACCGCCGTGAATTCTCCGGCGGTGTGGGTGGGCCGGTCGACGTCTTCGGCAGAAAGGGCGGCTACTACCTCTACGGCCTGCTGTCGGACTCGCAGTCGTACTACGTGGCAACACCTTACAACCAGAAGATGGTGCAGGGCGCATCGACGATCGACAATTTCATCGGCCCGTTTCGACTCGAGACAGGCGCGATCTACCAGGATGGCACCACGGCCGGCGCGCTGACCGGACGCGCGACGCAGGCGCTCGTCGACGATGAAATCTACATCAAGGGCGACCCGCTGGTGCCGCTCGACCTGAACGGCAACGGGCAGATCGGCTGGCGCGAGATGAACACGGCCTCGCCGGTGCGCGGGAATCTCAACGCCAACAACCAGCCGCTGGTGCAGACGTTCGCGTGGCCCAAGGACGCCGCGGGCAACTACCTGCCGCTGGACCAGTTTCCGAAGATCCGCGGCATCCCGCAGACGATGCTCACATACCTGAACGCTCATCCGGAAGCCGATCCCACGGGGCTGCTCCGTGCACAAGGCGCCGGCGGGCCGGTGCCCATGTCCGGCCAGCTGCCGGTGGGCTTCGTGCTCGATCCGCGCACGGTCGGGTATGCGGAGCTCTCCGACGTGCAGCGGCGCCGCGCGAGCGCGCACGAACGCGAGCTGAACGCGCAGTTCACCACGTTCTTCGCGGACCTGGTGTACGACGTGAACCCCGACTTCACGATGAAGAACCAGCTCTTTTTCGACAGCATCCACCAGTACAAGATCTCGAACCAGCCGCTGTGGCTGCAGCAGAACGTGTGGGTGGTGGAGGACAAGTTCACTCTCACCAAGCGCTTCGGGAACCTCCCATCGTGGCTCAGGATCAACAATCTCGCCTCGCTCAACGTGCGACACACGGATTCCCGCACGGCCTCGGGCTATGGGGGTGACATGGCCAGCACGCGCGTCGACATCACTGCAGACGCGCGCTGGATCAACAATTTCGAGGGACGCACGCCGAACACCACGTTCGTGAGCACCCACGACAACTGGGACATCAACAACGACGGCTCGCCGGGCACTGCCCTCGGTGAGACCGTGTACACCGAGTACGGCCTCGGCGTGTTGTGGGACATCGATCTGTTCTCCAGGGCCAACGTCCTGCTCGGCGCGCGCTACGACATCATCGACGCGCAGAACGAAGAATTCGCGGGCACGTTCAACACCGCCACCGGCAACGCGGCCAATCCGGGTGCTTTCCGCGCGACGGGCAGCACCGCCGAGGGAAACGACAACGGCCTGTCGTACAGCATGAGCGTCTCGTACAAGGCGCCATGGAATCTGCGCCCCTATGTGACCTACGCGCGCTCCAGCGTGCTGCTCGAAGGCAGCAACAACCGCATGGCCAACAACGTCATCACGGGTGGGCCGGTCGGGCAGGCGGAGCTGAAGGAAGCGGGCATCAAGGGCAGCTTCTTCAATAACAGGCTGTACGTGAGCACTGCTGCTTTCCGGCAGAGCCGGCTCGAAGTCACTCAGAACGAAGATCCCAGCCTGCTGACGGCGGAGGTATCCGCGACGGTCAGCGAGGGTGTCGATGCGGAGATTCGCTGGCTCGTCACGAAGGGCCTGAACATCGCGCTGTTCGGTCAGCAGGAAACCACGGAGTACACGCCGAACATCGGTGGCACGGAGCTCATCGACGGCCGCTTCATGGGGTTCATGGACGTGCTGGATGCCGCGGGCAACGTGATCTTCCCGGCCGAAGCCTTCATGTACGGCGGTCGTCCGTCGATCCAGATTCCGGACAACCTGCCGCAGTACCTGATGAAGCCGAGCAATCCGGAATACCAGGCGGGTCTCAATGTCAGCTACGACACGCCGCTCGGCTTTGGCCTGACGTTCAGTGCCAACTACACCTCCGATGTCTGCGCTGCGCGGCTGTGCGTGGTGAAGATTCCATCAGTCACGACGTACAACGCAGGCATACGCAAGACCTTCCGCAACTGGGACATCAAGCTCGACGCCACGAACTTCACGAACGAGCATGCTTATCGGCCGCGTCAGTACAACGGCTCCGCGGGTCAGCTCATCACCGCGATGCCGCTGGCACGCTACAACCTGACCGCCCGCTTCAACTTCAAGTAGGGCGGCCGACATGAGCGCCAAAGGTCTTTGCACGGCGGTGTTGCTGCTGGCTTCCGGACTCGTGTCCGCACAGAGCCCCTTCAACGTCGAAGAGGCGACCATCGCGAGCACGCAGAAGGCGATCCAGGACGGGAAGATCACGTGTCGCGGCGTGGTGCAGGCGTACCTCGATCGCATCAAGGCCTACAACGGCACCTGCACGGCGCTCGTGACCGCCGATGGGATGCCAGTCAAGTCGGCGAAAGGGATCGTGCGAGGGGGCAGGCCGCTGCTGTTTCCGACGCGAACAGTAGCGGCCTCCACTTTCCTGCCTGATCTCGATCAGTATCAGGGCCTGCCACTCGAATACGGACGCATGGAGACGACGGTGTCGGATCCGAGCGTTCAGCAGCAGTTCGGCATGCGTGTGGGCATTCCGAATGCCGGGCAGGTGAACGCACTCGAAACTCTGAACATCCGTGGCGAGCGCTCGGTCACTTGCAAAGCGAAGTGTGACGCGGCTAGCGGGCCGCTGCCGGCTTCATGTCCTGCGGCCTGCGATGCGTTCCGCAAACAACCGGATGCGCTCGAGCGCGCGTCGGAGCTGGACCAGCAGTACGGCACGAACCCGGATCTCAAAGCATTGCCGATGTACTGCGTCGCCTTCGCGTGGAAGAACTGGTACGACGCGAAGGACATGCGCGCCACCGGCGGCAATGACGTGAACTTTGCGATGGACGCGCCGAGCTTCGACTCGCCGGACGTTGCCAACGTGCGCGCCAGGGGTGCGATCAGTCTCGCGGTGGCGAACGCCGCGAAGGCGGGCGGTTCGGCCGTCGGCGCGGAGAAGCCGAAGTCGATCATGCTGGAAGACAACCTGGCGTACGCAGCCTGGGGTGGGCAACCCTGCAATCCGTACGACACTTCACGCGTGCCACGTGGGTCCAGCTCCGGATCGGGCGTGGCGATCAGCATGAACTTTGCCGCCTGCTCGTTCTGCGAGCAGACCGGCGGTTCGTGCAAGGGTCCGGCCTCACGCAACGGTGTCGTGAACCTGCTGACCACCAAAGGCATCCTGATGGACGGTGGCTACGGCTACCAGAAGATTGGCGACCGTGCGGGCATCCACTGCCGCACAGTGGCAGATGCCGTGAAGGTGCTCGATGCGGCGAAAGGCTTCGAGAGCAGCGATGCGTACACGGCGCTCCCCAAGGCGATCATCCCGAAGGAGCCGTACGCCAGCTTTCTCGTTGGCGATGCGGACGTTGCGGCCAAGCCGCTGAAGGGCATGCGCATCGCCGTCATCCGCTCCTTCATGATCAAGCACACGAAGAACGACGAAGCCATCTCGGATCAGCTCGATGGTGAGATGAAGAGCGTGCTGCGCGACCAGCTGGGTGCGGAGCTGCTCGAAGCGACGGATCCGAAGTATCCGGACGACGCCTCGCTGCCAAACCTGCAGTACAGCTTTGAGGACGCATTCCGCGAGATCCTGCCAAGTACGGTGCCGGAGTTCTTCTGGCAGAAGGAAGCGAATGGCGAGCTCGAATTCGCTGTGCCGGGCTGGGATGTCACGAGCGTGAAGTACCTTACGGCGCTCGCGCTGGGCAAGGCGCCGCTGTCATCGAAGATCAACCTGCGCCGGATTGCCAAGAAGGCTGCCCAATATGAAGGTCCGCTCGGCTGGAATCGCTATCTCGCTCTGCGCGGCGATGCGCGGGTGAAGGACTGGGCGAGCTGGGTCGCGAACTCAAAGTTCGATAGCGACGAAGCGCGCGCCGGCGCGATGAATCTCGCTAACGTGAAGGACGCGCGGGTCAAGCCGGACACGATCAGCTACCTGAAGATGCACACCGTGTTGCGCATGATCGTGCTGAAGGTGATGCGCGAGAACGGCATCGACGCGTTCGTGAATCCCGAGCAGACGACGCCTCCTTACAAGCTCGGCATGGCGTCCGAGCCTGAGGTGGACTGGCGCGAGTCGAACGGCTGCTGCCAGGCGTTCACGGCGATGATGGGCGCGCCCGAGATGGAAGTGCCCGCCGGCTTCACCGACGTGACCTACGATCCGACGTACGTGCTGAGCTCGGACAAGAAGCAGTACGTCGCCACCACGGGCTCCGTGAAGACAAAGCTCGAACATGCGATGCCCATCAGTCTGATGATCTGGGCGGGCCCGGGCGATGAGCCTGCCGTGATCAAGGTGGCTTCCGCATACGAGGCTGCTACTCATCATCGTAAGCCGCCACCGGATTTCGGGCCGGTGAGCATCAAGATGACGCAGGCAAAGGCTCAGTGATGCGCACACTCGGTTTGGTGCTGGTTGCCGCTCTCTTTAGCGGAGTGACAGTCGCTGCAGATGGCGCATTCCACATTGAAGAAGCAACGATCGCCAGCACACACAAGGCGATTCAGGAGGGCACGATCACTTGCCGCGGCGTGGTGCAGGCGTACATCAACCGCATCAAGGCATACAACGGCACATGCACCGCGCTGGTGACGCCTGATGGCCAGCCCATCAAGCCCCCGCGTGGCCGCGTCCTTGGCGGCGCGACGGTGAAATATCCCGCCGAGACCATCAAAGCTTCCACGTTCATTCCGGACCTCGATCAGTACAAGGGCCTGCCGATCGAATACGGGCGCATGGAGGCCACGGTCTCCGACCCCAGCGTGCAGCAGCAGTGGGGCATGCGCGTCGGCATTCCGGAGGCGGGTGGCGTCAACGCGATCGAGACGATCAATATCCGCGGCGAACGCTCAGTGAGTTGCAAGGCCAAGTGCGATTCCGCCACTGGGAAACTGCCCGCTTCATGCCCCGCCGCCTGCGATGCCTTCCGCAAACAGCCGGACGCGCTCGAGCGCGCCGCGCAACTCGACAAGCAGTACGGGGGGCAGCCGGACCTCGAGAAATATCCGCTCTACTGTGTCGCCTTCGTGTGGAAGAACTGGTACGACGCCACGGACATGCGCGGCACGGGCGGGAACGACGTGAGCTTCGCGATCGACGTGCCTAAGTTCGATTCGCCGGATGTGGCGCGGGCGCGCGCGGCCGGTGCGATCAGTCTCGCGATGACCAACGCGGCTCGCGCGGGTAGCGGCGATGACGGGCCGGAGAAGGCGAAGGGCTACTTCGTCGGCAACAATCTCGCCTACGCCGCGTGGGGCGGGCAGCCGTGCAATCCCTACGATACCGAACGTGTTCCGCGCGGTTCGAGCTCCGGGTCGGGTGTTGCCGTGTCTGCAAATCTCGGTGCGTGCTCGTTCTGCGAGCAGAGCGGCGGCTCGTGCATGGGCCCGGCCTCGCGCAATGGCATCGTGAGCCTGCTCACGACCAAGGGCGTGATGATGGATGGCGGCTACGGCTTTCAGAGTCCCGGTGACCGCGCCGGCGTCTACTGTCGTACCGTCGCCGATGCCGTGAAGGTGCTCGACGTAGTGAAGGGCTTCGAGCGCACGGATATCTACTCCGCGCTCCCGAAGGCGATCATCCCGAAGGAGCCGTACACCAGCTTCCTGCTGGATGACGGCAGCGTGCCATCGAAGCCTCTGCAGGGCATGCGCATCGCCGTGGTGCGCGAGTTCATGGTGAAGCACTCGAAGAACGATTCCGCGATCTCAGATCAGATCGATGCCGAGATCAAGGCGGTGCTGCGCGACAGGCTCGGTGCGGAGCTGGTGGAGTCGGTCGATCCAATGTATCCGGACGATCCTTCCATCCCGAACATGAAGTACACGTTCCAGGATGCGATCCGCGAGATCTTCCCGCCGAACGTGCCCGAGTACTTCTCGCAGAAGACGGCGGACGGGAAGCTCGAGTTCGCCGTGCCGGGGTGGGATGTGACTTCGGTCGACTACCTCACCGCGCTCATGCTCGGCAAAGCGCCGCTGTCACCAAAGCTCTCCCTGCGTCGCACGTTCAAGTCGGCGAGCCACACTGAGGGGTCCTTTGCGTGGGACAAGTATCTCGGTCTGCGTGGGGATGAGCGCGTGCCGGACTGGGCCGGCTGGGTGAAGAACGCGAAGTTCGACACGGATCAGATGCGCGCGCAGGCGGTGAATGCGGTCAATAACCAGGACGCACGCGCCAAACCCGGCTCGATCAGCTACCTGAAGATGCAGGTCGTGCTGCGGCTGGTGGCGCTCAAGGTGATGCGCGAGAACGGCATCGATGCCTTCGTGAATCCGGAGAACACGCTGCCGCCGTTCAAGCTCGGCCACGCTTCCGAGCCCGTGGTCAACAACCGCGATTCGAAGGGCGTGGCGCAGACCTTCACCGCCATGATGGGCGCACCGGAGATCCAGATTCCCGCGGGCTTCAACGAAATCGTGTACGAGCCTGCGTTCGTGCTGAGCGCAGACAAGACGCGCTACGACGAAGTGTCGGGCGACATTCCCTCGAAGCTGCGGCACCCAATGCCGATCAGTCTCACCGTGTGGGGTGGCCCTGGCGATGAGCCAACGCTGATCAAGGTAGCTTCGGCATACGAGGCTGCTTCGCACCATCGCAAGGCTCCGCCGCTGTTTCCGCCGCTCAAGGGCGAGCCTTAATCGATGCGCCGGTCGTCGTGGTTGTCTACGCTGTGCGCGTCGGCCACGGCAGGTTTCTCATCCGCAATCGCCGCGTCGCCGCCACCGGCCTCCGGCAATTTCGAGGTGGCCGAAGCGAGCATCGCTGATATCCAGAACGCGCTGCTTGGCAAGCGCGTCACGACTCAGCAAATCGTTCGCGCGTATCTCGCACGCATCAAGGCCTACAACGGCACGTGCGTGAAGCAGCCGGACGGGATTCTCGGCGTGATCGAGCCGATTCCGAACGCTGGCAAGATCAATTCGCTGATGACGCTCAATCTGCGGCCTGCCTCGCGCAAGCAGATGGGCTTCGACGAGCGCAAGGCGCGCAGCATGACGGACGCGAAGGATGCGGACCCGAACATGCCGGATGCGCTCGAAGTCGCGGCCGCGCAGGACCGGCAATTCGCTGAGACTGGAAAACTCGTCGGTCCGTTGCACGGCGTGGTGCTGTCCATCAAAGATCAGTACGACACGTTCGATATGCGCAGCACGGCAGGCCAGGACGTGGCGTTCGCGAACGATCGTCCACCCGATGATGCGAACTTCATTGCGAAGCTGCGCGCGGCGGGTGCAATCATTCTTGCCAAAGCGAATCTTGGGGAGGGCGGGTCACAGCGATCGCGCAGCTCGTTCGGCGGCACGATGTGCAATCCGTACGACACTGCGCGGTCGCCCGGGAGCTCGAGCGGCGGTTCCGGTTCTTCGGTCGGCGCGAGCCTGGTCACCTGTTCGATGGCGGAGGAGACGGGTGGTTCGATTCTCCATCCGGCGCGGAACGCGAGCTCGGTTGGCCTTGCGCCGACTCAGCAGCTCGTGAGCCAGGACGGGATGATCGGCAAGGGCTTCAACCATCGTGTCGGGCCGATCTGCCGCAACGTTGCGGATACAGCGCGTATTCTCGAGGTGATCGCCGGCTACGATCCTGCTGACGAGATCACCGCGTTCAGCGTTGGCCGCTTGCCTTCACAGCCGTACTCGTCTTTTGCGCAGGAAAAGCGGCTCGATGGTCTGCGCATCGGCGTGGTGCGTGAGTTCATGGACAAGGCCCTTTTTACGGAGGCGGCACACCAGAGCATCGAGATCGCCGAACGCGCGATCGAGGATCTGCGCAAGCTCGGTGCGACGATCGTGGATCCCGGTCCGCACGGAGCGCTGTTTCAGGGGTGCGTGGACAAGTACCTGCCGTTGTACCGAAACAAGCTCTTCGCGCAGCAGTTTCCCGAGGAGTTCCCGGCGGGCACGGACCCGATTCCGAAGCTCATCGACATGTCCGCGAAGCCGGAGAAGGTTCCGGACGGCCCGAACATCCGCAATCTCGGCCCGGCGCCAGAGACCGGCGAGGGCAAGTTCTGGCTCACCCAGTACCTGCAACAGCGTGGCGACGCGAACATCCGCACCATCGACGACCTGATGAACAAGGCCCAGTTCTTCACCGACCTGCGCCCCGGCTCCGACTTCACTTCATACAAGGAACAGCTCGCACGCACCAACTCCGCCAAAGAGCTCGACCTCGCGGCGTTGTTTCAAAACCGACTCGCCTATCAAACGATCGTGCTCCAGTGCATGGCCACGATGCAGCTCGACGCAGTGACCTACGGCTCCGGAATCGGCGTCGCCCCCGTGCTCGGCTCGCCCTACGAACCCTCAAAGAACAACAGCCCCAACGCCAACAGCATCTGGGGCGTCATCGCCGCGAATGGCTTCCCCTCACTCAACGTGCCCGCAGGTTTCACCACTCACGTCTACGACCGCATCCGCGACCCCGCCGCCCCCGGCGGCACCCGCCTCACCGGCCCAACCCCCGCCAAACTCCCAGTCTCCATCACCTTCCTGACTCGCCCCTTCGAAGAACCTCTCCTCTTCAAAATCGGTTCAGCCTACGAAGCAGCAACCCACCACCGCGTCCCACCGCCCGGCTTTGGGCCCGTCTCACGGCACTGATTCAGATTGGTTTAGCGAGCAAAGAGGCCAGAAGTTGGTCGCTGCCGCCGACACGCGTGCCGCCAGCGTGTACTGACAGGCCCAGAAAGACGAAACCCCGCAAGATGCGGGGCTCGTAAGCCAGAACCTCTTTTGTATCCCACTCCTGGTGCGGACCCCTTCTGGGGCGGGCGAGCACTGAATTGGCTGCGGCGCTCGCGCGCATAGTGAGGTGAATGCCGATCCAGGTCAACGGTTCACGCAGATAGCAAATCATGCAGCCGCGCCATGCCTGTTTGGCAGATTCGCTTAGCGAGCGACGAACGGAACTTTGTTCGCTGCCGCCGACCTCGTAGGTCCGGCACGAAGGCGGTTGTCTAGCCGCTCGCGCCAGCCGCGAGTACGGCGGACATTAAGCTATCCACCGCAGCAAACCTGCTGGGCGGCAGCGGACAACTCCGTCACGGGCGTACGAGCTGCGCTTCAGATAGCAACGATTAATCTGAGCCCGGAACGATTAAAAACGGCCGAAGTTTGCCCAGAACGATTACAAATGAGCCGGCCCGGTCGCCGCTAAGTTCATGATTCCGCGACCCGCGGCCATCGACTTGACCCAACCTGGTCGTGCGGTAATACTCTGGGTATGAAAGTCGCCGTATCCATTCCTGACGAAGTATTTGCGGAGACGGAGGATCTCGCGAAACGACTGAAGACGTCGCGCAGCGAGATCTACAGCCGCGCGCTGAGTGAGTTTCTTCATCGTCACTCACCTGACCGCGTCACCGAGCTCATGAACCAGGTTGTCGCGGCAGTGGGCGAACGAACGGATTCCTTCACCAAACGTGCCGCGCGGCGAGTCATGCGGCGAGTCGAGTGGTAATCGAGCAATCGGAGGTCTGGTGGGCGGATCTCGAAGAGCCCACCGGGTCGGAACCCGGATACCGCCGACCCGTCGTCGTCGTTCAATGCAACGCCATCAATCGCAGCCACATAGGCACCGTGGTCTGCGTGCCGCTTACCAGCAACCTCAAATGGGTCGATGCTCCGGGAAACGTCCTGCTACCCAAAGCCGAAACCGGCTTGCCTCAGGACTCGGTCGCGAATGTCTCCCTCATGGTTGCACTGGACAAGCAGGTTCTGATCGATCGCGTCCGCAAGATCCCGCGTCGACGACTCGAGCTCATTCTCGCGGGCATCGACACCATTCTCGGCCGATGATCTTCGTTTCCGTGCGCCGCTAGGTGCTCTTGTCGGTCAGGCGGACGGGGCCGAAGGAGGGTGGGGGTTTGCGGTGGTGGGTGGCGGACTCGTAAGCGGAGGCGGCCTTGATGAGGACGGGTTCGTCGCCGGGGCCGGCCCAGAAGGTGAGGCTGATGGGCATGGGGTGTGGGAGTTTGGAAGGAACGGTGCCGGTCACCGTTTCGTATTTGGTCTTGTCGGCGTTGAGAGCGAATGCAGGTTCGTAGACCACCTGGTTGAAGCCGGCGGGCACGGTGATCTCGGGGGTGCCGGCCATGGCGGTGAACGCCTGGCCGAAGCCGTTGGGGTCGCGGTTGTCGACAGACGGCTCTGAAGCCTGGCCCAGCTTGAAGTGCGGCAACGTATTCTCGGGATTCACGAACGCGTCGATACGGTTCTCATGCATCACCTTGAGGATCACGAGCTGCAACACCGTGTGCATCTTCAGGTAGCTGATGTCGTCCGGCTTCACGCGCACATCCTTCGTGTTCGCCGCGTTCATCGCGTTCGCGCGCCCCGCGTCGGAATCGAACTTCGCGTTGGCCACCCAGCTCTTCCAGTCCTTCACACGCGCATCGCCGCGATCCGCGAGATACACGTCCCACCCCAGCGAACCCTCGGTCTGAGTAGCGGACTTGAACACCCGCCGCAGATTCAGCTTCGGTGACAGCGGCGCCTTGCGCCGGGACAGGGCAGTGAGGTATTCCGGCGAGGTCACATCCCACCCCGGAACCGCGAATTCGAGCTTGCCGTCTGCGCCCTTCTGCCAGAAGTACTCCGGCACGTTGATCGGCAGGATCTCCGCGAGCGCATCGGAGAACGTGTACGTCACGTTCGGCACCGAAGGATCGTCCGTGTACTTCGCATCCACCGTCTCGACCAGCTCGGCGCCGAGCTTGTCACGCAGCACCGCCTTGATCTCCTTGTCCGTCTGATCGGAGATCGCGATGTCGTTCTTCGTGTGCTTCACCATGAACTCACGCGCCATCGCGATGCGCATGCCCTCGAGCGGCTTGCTCGCGACCTGTGCATCGGAGACGAGGAAGCTCGTGTACGGCTCCTTCGGGATCGTGTTCATCGGCAGCGAGCTGTAGATGTCGTGCGTATCGAAGCCCTTCGCTGCATCGAGCACCTTCACAGCATCGGCCACAGTGCGGCAGTGAATGCCCGCGCGATCGCCAATGTGCTTATAACCGTACCCGCCGTCCCCGAGGATGCCCTTGGTCGTCAGGATATTCACGATGCCATTGCGTGAGGCAGGCCCCTTGCACGAACCGCCGGTCTGCTCGCAGATGGAACACGCAGAGAAATTGGCCGAGACCGCAACTCCCGACCCGGAGCTCGAACCGCGCGCGACGCGCTCGGTGTCGTACGGATTGCAGGGCTGCCCGCCCCACGCCGCGTACGCGAGCGTGTTGCCGATGAACACGGATTTCGCTTTCTCGGGCCCCTCGCCACCGTTCGAAGCACGAGCGGCGTTCGCCACTGCAAAGCTGATCGCGCCTTTGGCGCGCAAGTCCGCGACATCCGGCGAATCGGCGGTCGGCGCGTCCATCGCGAACTTCACGTCGTTGCCGCCCGTGGCACGCATGTCCTTCGCGTCGTACCAGTTCTTCCACGCGAACACCACGCAGTACATCGGCATCTTCTTCAGATCCGGATTGCGGCCGTACTGCTTGTCGAGCTGCGCGGCGTATTCAAGCGCGTCCGGCTGCTTGCGGAACTCCTCGCAACCCGCAGGCGCATCCTTCGGCAGCGGCCCGCTCGAAGGAGGCGCGTCGAGCTTGCCCTTGCACGTCACCGAGCGCTCGCCGCGGATGTTCAGCGTCTCGAGCGCGTTGACCTGCCCCGCGTTCGCCATCCCGACGCGCATACCCCACTGCTGTTGCACGCTCGGATCCGAAACGGTCGTTTCCATGCGGCCGAACTCGATCGGCGGACCCTTGTACTCGGAGAGATTGGGGAGAAAGGTCGACGCAGCGACCGTCTGCAACGGATACGTGACTGGCTTGCCTGCGAGCGTGCGTCCTCTCGCCGGCGCGATGGGCTTGCCGTCAGCGGTGACCAACGCCGTGCACATGCCGTTGTAGGCTCGCACTCGGTCCAAATACGCCTGCACGACACCCTGGCAAGTGATCCGTCCATCCTTGATCGCTTTCTGCATCCCATCGATCGTGGATTCTTCGATGCGAAACTCCTGGCCCAGCGCCAACGCGGGCAGGAGTAATGCAGCCAGGGCAGGCATTCTGTATTTCGTTGCCATGATGTTTCGTCCATTAATAGGTGAAGGTTTCGCCGGGCAGGGCAGGCGTAGTGGCAGGCGGCTTGCGCCGCTTGCTCGCCTGCTCGTAGCCGTACGCCACTTGCAGCAGGGTGAGGTCCTTGAAAGGTTCGGTGACGAACTGCAGAGCCACGGGCAGGTTCGCCGATGTGTACCCCGCAGGCATGATGACGCCAGGCAAGCCCGTGGCCGAAGTCAGATTATTCGTGCGGGCAGTGGTGCCCGCGTACTTGTCCTTGCTCGTATCCCACGGCGGCGGAGGCGCGGACTGATACGGATGCACGACCGCATCGAGTTGCAGCTCAGCAATGCGAGCAGCAACTGTCTTCGACACAGCAGCCCGCAGCTTCTGACGCGACACGTAGTCCGGATAGGTTTCAGGCGACTTGAACTCGAGCGCCTTGTAGTACTCAGTGCTGAGCTTCGACGGCCCGACCTTCACGAGCATGTCCTCGAGCTTCTGCCAGGGGCGCTTCGGTCCAAGCCGCTCGAGGTAGCCGTTGGTTGCAGGAATCAGCTCGTAGGGCAGATCCACTGGCCCAAGCCGCGGATGACTCGTGCCGATCACCGCATTGCTGCTCGCAACGCGCAGGTTCAGGCCAGTCATCACAGGATCGACGATGATGGCACCGGCCTTGCGCATGTCCGCGAGCGCCTGCTCGAAGAGCGCCTTGACCTCGTCATCCATGGGATGGTTGTCCAGCATCTCGCGCAACACGCCGATGCGCTTGCCCTTGAGATCGGCCGCACCGAGCTGCTTCGACCAGTCGCCGCGCGGGAAGTACGGCATCGCTCCGAGCGTGTCGCCGTCCTCGGCGTCCCATCCGGCCATCACAGAGAGCAGGGCTGCAATGTCGTACACGCTGCGACCCATCGGGCCCGCGCGATCTTGCGTCGGCCCACGTGGCACGATGCCCGCGCGACTCACGAGTCCCTGCGTGGCGACCATGCCGACGAGGCTGTTGTACGCAGAAGGGTTCTGCACCGAGCCGCCGGTATCAGTACCGATACCTACCGTGGCGAACCACGCACCCATCGACGCGCCGACGCCATTGCTCGAACCGCCCGGCTGGTAATCCAGGTTGTAGGGATTGAGCGTGCGCCCGATCGGGTGCGTGTCGTCGAAGCCGTTGCCGAACCAGTTCACCGTCGCGACCTTCGCGAGAACGATGGCGCCCGCCTCATGCAGCTTCTCCACGACGAACGCGTCGCGGATCGGCACAGGCGCGCCGAACGGCTTGTAGCCGGCGGTAGTCGGCAAGCCGGCGACGTCGATGAGATCCTTGATCATCACCGGAACGCCGTGGAACGGCGACCGCGGGCCTTTCGCCTTGCGCTCCCGATCGAGCGCGCGTGCTTCCTGCAGCGCCTTGGGATTGAGCGTGATGACCGAATTGATCTTCGGTCCCTTCTTGTCGTACGCCTCGATGCGCTTGAGGTACATGCCCACCAGCTTCTCGGACGTCAGCGCGCCGGCATCCATCGCGGCGTTGATGTCGGCGAGGGTTGCGGTGGACAGATTGAACGTCGTGGCATTCGGGGCGCCGCTGCTGGCGAGCGCAGCCGGGAACGAGGACAGCGCCACGAGCGCGGCGCCGACGAGCGAGACGAATCGCGAACTGTTCATGACGGCCACCGCTAGTAAGTGAAGGTTTCGCCGGCCAGGGCAGGCGTGGTTGATGGCGGCTTGCGGCGCTTGCTGGCCTGCTCGTAGCCGTAAGCAACCTGCAGCAGCTTCGCGTCTTCGAACGGCTTGCCGATGATCTCGATTGCGATCGGCAGACCCTCGCCGGTGTAGCCCGTGGGCATGAGGATGCTGGGAAGCCCAGAGTTCGAGGCGAGACTGTTGCCGCCGCCACCGCCGCCCTCAGGCGCATCCCAGCGCGGCGGCGGCAGCGTGCTGTATGGGTACACGACGGCGTCGAGCTGGTACTTGTCGACCAGGTCGACGATCACCTGCTTCACCATCTCCTTGTTACGTACACGTGCCGCGTAGTCCGCGCTCTTTGCAGGCGGCTCGAGTGAGAGCGCGTCGATCATCAGCTTGTCGAACTTCGCGGGCCCGACCTTCTGGATCATCTCCTGGATCGTCTTGTATGGCCGGTTCGGCCCCAGCCGTTCGAGATATGCATTCTGGATGTACAGCTTCTCGTACTCGGCAGTGCGGCCCGCCGCAGATGTCACGAGCGAGCGCAGGTCGAGGCCGGTCGGCGCGGGGTCCACAATCTGCGCGCCCGCCTTGCGCATGTCGTCGAGCGCGCGATTGAAGAGCGCGAGACCCTCGGCGTGTTGCGGGCCCGTGGCGATCATTTCGCGGAGTACGCCGATGCGACGACCCGTCAGATTGGGTGCGGTCAGTTGCCTGGAGATGTCGTCCGTCGCGAAGTGATCGAGCCCGCGCGTCGTCATGAGGTCTTCGGCGTCCCAGCCTTCCATGTACGTCAGCAGCGTTGCGATGTCGTACACATTGCGGCCCATCGGGCCGGCGCGATCCTGCGTTGCCCCGCGCGGCACGATGCCGGAGCGACTCACGAGGCCTTGTGTAGCGACCATGCCCGCGAGGCTGTTGAACGCCGAGGGGCCGCGCACGGAGCCGCCGGTGTCCGTACCGACACCAACGGTCGCGAACCATGCGGCCATCGACACGCCGGTGCCGTTGCTCGAACCGCCGGGTTGATAGGCGAGGTTGTAGGGGTTGAGGCTCGGCCCGATGATGTGTGTTTCATCGAAGCCGTTGCCGAACCAGTTCACCGTTGCAACCTTCGCGAGGATGATCGCGCCAGCGCCCTTGAGCCGCGCCACGATCGCAGCGTCGCGTGGCGCGATGGGAGCGCCGAATGGCTTGAACCCCGCAGTGGTTGGCATGCCCGCGACGTCGACCAGGTCCTTCACCACGATGGGGATGCCGTGCAGGGGCGAGCGTCGACCCTTCGACTTGCGTTCCGCATCGAGTGCGCGCGCCTCCGCCGCTGCGTTCTTGTTGAGCGTGATGACGGCGTTGACCTTCGGACCTTGCTTGTCGTACGCGTCGATACGCTTCAGATACATGCCGACGAGCTTCTCGGACGTCAGTGCTCCGGCATCCATCGCAGCGTTGATGTCTGCGATGGTCGCGGTGGCAAGATCGAAGCTCGTAGCGTTCGTCGTCGTTGCAGCGAGAATCAGCACCAGAAAGGCGGCGAGCAGGCGGACATGCGGCATGGAGACCACCCATTGCGACAGCGAGTGACCTTGTCAGACGCGTGCCGGGGGACGCACCCCACCTGGAGACGTCGTCGTCCTAGCTTTTTCGGCGCGTGAGCGCTGACAATTTCTTTTCGAGATCCGCCGCGCTCAGGATGCCGGGCACGCGTTCGCTGTCTTCGAACACGATGGATGGCGTGCCGGTGACAGCGTGCTTCTGGCCGAGCGCCACATTGCGCGAAAGCGCGGCGGTGTCGCACTTCGAGGTCGCGGGCGCGGGTTGCGCGCCCTCGATCATCCAGCGGCGCCACGCCTTGCCGCTGTCCTTCGAGCACCAGATGTCGCGGGCTTTCTCAGGCGAATCGCCGCCCAGGATGGGAATCAGGAATGTGTAGACGGTAATGTCGCGAACGTCATTCAGATCGCGTTCCAGCTTCTTGCAGTAACCGCAGTTCGGGTCGGCGAACACCACGAGCTTGCGGGCGCCGGTGCCCTGTTTCCACACCACCGCGTCCTTCAAGGGGAGCTTGCCAAAGTCGAACGCGGTCAGTTTGTCGACGCGATCGCGCGTGAGGTTCGCGTGTCTGGCCGTGTCGATGATCTCGCCCTCGATCACGAAGCTTCCCTGCCCATCGCTGTAGATCAGCTGCGAACCGAGGCGTAGCTCCCATAACCCAGGTACGGGAGTGCGCCTGATCTCATCGATGTGCGGCAAGTTCGGCAGGCGCGCTTCGAGCGTGCGCCGGATGGTCGCTGCCACGGCCGCATCGTCCGCTGCAAACACGGAACCTGCGACCAGCAATGAAGTGGTGAGGGCGAGCACACAGCGAAGCAGTGATGACATCGCGGACATCGGCACCTCGCCATAAACACGCCCCGCAGGTTAGACGCGGAAGCAACGATCGACCCTACCTGGGTGGGGTGCCGCCCCGTGGACACGTCTTACGCGCGTCCCGCCTCCACTGGAGAATCCTTGATGAAGATGCTTGCGGCCACACTCGTCATCGCAGTCGCGTACACCGCTCCAGTGGCAGCCAACGGTGATTTCCAGCTCGAGGAGGCGACGATTACCGACATTCACGCCGCCATCCAGAGCGGTGCGCGCACCTGCAAGCAGATCGTCGAGCAGTACATCGCGCGCGCACGGGCGTACAACAGCGGCCTTTGCACTGCTTTGGTGACGCCCGACGGCAAACCGATCAAGCCGATGAAGGGCCGCATCCTCGCGGGGCAGCCGATCAAGTATCCAACGAAGACAGTGCCCGTCTCGAGCATCCTGCCCGACTTCGATCAGTACAAAGGTCTGCCCATCGAGTACGGCCGCATGGATGCGACGATTTCCGACCCGAGCGTCGTTCAACAGTACGGCATGCGAGTCGCCTTCCCTGATGCGGGCCAGCTCAACGCGCTCGAAACCATCAACCTGCGCGGTGAGCGCTCGGTGACGTGCAAAGGCAAGTTCGACATCGCGCCATCAGCAGGCCCGCTGCCGAAGAATGCACCTGCCGTGTGCGAGAAGTTTCGCCAGCAGCCGGATGCTCTGGAAGTGGCTGCCGCGCTCGACAAGCAGTACGGCGCGAAGCCGGACCTCGCGAAGCTCCCGATGTACTGCGTCGTGATCTCGGTCAAGAACTGGTACGACGCGAAGGACATGCGCTCGACCGGCGGGAACGACGTGAACTTCGCTATGGATGCCGGCACGACAGACTCACCGGACGTCGCGGACCTGCGCACGAAGGGCGCGATCATCTACGCGATCTCCACGGCAGCGGCGACCGGTCTCAATGCGAACCGTGGCCCCGAGAAAGCGAAGACCTACATCCCGAACGGCAATTTCCAGGATGCCGCTTGGGCGGGACAGGCTTGCAACCCTTACGACACGTCGCGAGTCCCGCGCGGTACGAGCAACGGGTCGGGCGTCTCGGTGTCCGCGAACCTCGTGACCTGTGGCATTTGCGAGCAAACCTCCGCTTCGTGCAAGGGTCCGGCTTCGCGCAATGGCGTGGTGAATCTGCTAGCGACCAAAGGCGTGATGATGGATGGCGGGCCAGGCTACTCGAGCGCAGGCGATCGCGCCGGCGTTCACTGTCGCACCGTCACGGATGCCGTGAAAGTTCTGGATGCGGTGAAGGGTTTCAACTCCGACGACATGTTCACCGCGCTGACGCCGGGGATCATTCCGAAGGAGCCATATGCGAGCTTCCTGGTGAGCGACTCGTCGAACAAGCCGCTGCAGGGCGTGCGCATCGCGCTGGTGCGCGAGTTCATGGTCAAGCACGTGAAGAACGACGCCGCGATCTCGGATCAGATCGACAACGAGATCAAGACCGTCCTGCGCGACAAACTGGGCGCGGAGCTCGTCGAATCCGTGGACCCGATGTATCCGGACGATCCATCGATCCCGAATCTGAAGTACACGTTTCAGGATGCGTTCCGCGAAGTCCTGCCGCACAACGCGCCCGAGTACTTCTGGCAGAAGAACGACGACGGGAAACTGGAGTTCGCAGTGCCGGGCTGGGACGTCACCAGCATCGAGTACGCGCTCGCGCTCTCCGCAGGCGAGGCGCCGCTGTCCGAGAAGCTCAATCTCAGGCGCATCGCGCGCGAGGCCGCCAACCCGAACGGTCTCTTCCGCGTGAACAAGTATCTGCAGCAGCGCGGAGATGCACGGGTCAAGGACTGGGCCGCATGGGTGGCCAACTCGAAGTTCAAGAGCGACGGCCAACGCGCCAGCGCCACGAACGCAGTCGGCGTGAAGGACATCCGCGCACCCGCAGACCAGGTGAGCTACCTGAAGATGCAGTCCGTGTTACGGATGATCGTCCAGAAGGTGATGGACGAGAACGGCATCGCCGGTTTCGTGAATCCCGAGCAGACCACGCCTCCATACAAGCTTGGCGGTCCGGGCGAGCCGCCGGTGAACAACCGCGGGAGCAACAGCTGCTGCGAAGGCTTCACCGCAATGCTGGGCGGTCCGGAGCTCGATGTACCCGCCGGTTTCACGCAGACGGTTTACGAGCCGCGCTATCAGCTCACGGCCGACGGCAAGGCATACGAGGCCGTCACGGGCGAGGTCGAATCGAAGATGCAATACCCGATGCCCATCAGCCTGATGATCTGGGGCGGTCCCGGTAACGAGCCCGCGCTCATCAGGATCGCGTCGGCATACGAGGCGGCCACGCATCACCGCAAGCCACCGCCAGCCTTCGGCCCGCTGAAGAAATGATCAGCGCATGGCCGTTGCGAGGATCAGAAGGAGGACGGTGAGCACCTGAAAGCCTATGCGCCACCACATGAGTGGAGTGCTGAAAGAGCGGTCGGTGTTGCCGCCTCCACTCATAACCAGAACACCCAGCAGCATCGCCGCCGCAGCGGCGCATAACGCCAGGACGATCACGACAAGCAGCGGATCCATCGTTCAGGCTCCCCCGGAAAAATTCATCCGCGATTCTCGATACTGCTCAAGAGCTGTCTTCGAATCTGCTACCCTCTTACTCGTGGGGATACCAGCAGAAATCGCAGTACGCCAACTGGCCGTGTGGCGCACTTATCTCGACCTGACGAAACCGAAGGTCGTGACGCTCATCGTGTTCACAGCCATCGTCGGCGCGCTGCTGGCAACGCCAGGCGTACCGCCGCTCGACGCGCTGGTGTTCGGAAGTCTCGGCATCGCGCTCGCCGCAGCCAGCGCCGCCACGGTCAATCATGTGGTCGACCGCCACATCGATGCGCGCATGGCGCGCACGCGAGGCCGCCCGCTGCCCACCGGCCAACTGGCGACGAGACAAGCGCTGACCTTCGCAGCCGTGCTCGGCTCGCTCGCGATGGTCATTCTCTACTTCCTCGTGAATCCGCTGACGGCCGTGCTGACTTTCTGCTCGCTCATCGGCTACGCAGTGATCTACACGGCGTGGCTCAAACGCGCGACCTCGCAGAACATCGTCATCGGCGGCGCCGCGGGAGCCGCGCCCCCGTTGCTCGGATGGGTGGCCGTGACGAACAGCGTCGACTTCCACGCGGTGCTGCTCTTTCTCATCATCTTCGTGTGGACGCCGCCTCACTTCTGGCCGCTCGCGATCGCGCACCGTGACGACTATGCGCGCGCGGGAATCCCGATGCTGCCGGTGACCCACGGTGTTGCGTACACCAGTTTCCAAGTGCTGCTCTATACGCTGCTGCTCGTTGTTGTGACGCTGCTGCCGTTCTTCACCGGCATGAGCGGAGCCCTCTATCTCGGCGTCGTGCTCGTGCTCAACGCCATGTTTCTCTATTACGCCTTCGCGATGCGGTTCAGCCGCCGCCCTGAGCTACCCCTGCGCGTCTTCAAGTTCTCGGTGCGCTATCTGATGGGCCTCTTCGCAGCGCTGCTGGCCGATCACTACCTGCGATTCTCCTGATCGATCTAGTTTCCGGTTGCCCCCGTGACGAATGCGGTCAGGCGCGTCACGAACGTGTAGTCGCCTTCCACCGCCATCAGACCGATCAGCACCAGGAGTGCCAGCGGTGGCAGCAGAATTGCAAACTTCAGCGCCAGGCGTTCCCACGCCATGTGCATGAACACCGCAACGATGAAGCCGGCCTTCACGAGCATGAACGTGATGATCAGGCCCCAGCGCAGCATGCCGTGCAGATTGAAGTAGTCCACCAGATAGGAAAACACGCTGAACACGAACAGCAGCCCCCAGATCACGAAATAGATCCGGATCGGATGCTGCTGCCCCTCGGCGTGCGCGGGTTCTGCGACGCGCCCGTGTTCCGCGACGGGTGCGCCTTCTACAATGTCCGCGTGTGCTGCTACGTCATTCATATTTCCCGCCTACCAGAGATAGAAGAACGCGAAGATGAACACCCACACGAGATCGACGAAGTGCCAGTACAGGCCCGTGATCTCCACGGTGGCATAGGTGCCCTTGCGATCGTAGAACCCGTTCCAGACGCGCAAGGCAACGACTGTCAGATAGACCACGCCGGCCGACACGTGCAGGCCGTGGAAGCCGGTGATCATGAAGAACGACGAGCCGAACTGCGCGGCTCCCCAGGGGTTGGTCCACGGACGTACGCCTTCATGGATGAGCTTCGTCCACTCGAACGCCTGCATCCCGACGAAGGTCGCGCCGAATCCAGCGGTGATGAGCATCAGCGCGGTGGTGTACGCGCGATTGCGGCGGTAACCGTAGTTCACGGCCATTGCCATGGTGCCGCTGCTGGTGATCAGCACCATGGTCATGATCGCGATCAGGAGCAGCGGCACGTCCACGCCGGCGACATTGAGGGCAAATACCTTGCTGGGCGAGGGCCAGGGCACTGTCGTCGAGATGCGCACATTCATGTACGACGTGAGGAAGCACGTGAAAATGAAGGTGTCGCTCAGGAGGAAGATCCACATCATGGCCTTCCCCCAATGCACCGGAAACGCCTGCTTGTCGGAGGCGTAATCCGAGGCGACGCCGTGCAGTCCGCTGGCCACGGTGTCGGCTTGCACATGATTTGCCATGAATGGACCCCCTCAGGTGTACAACAGCAGGCCGAACAGCACGAGCCAGACCAGCAGCAGGAAATGCCAATAAAGCGCACAGAGGTCCACGCTCAGGCGGACGTCGATGATCTCGGCTCCGCCCAGGAGACGCCCTGTCGTCTTGCCCCACACCAGCAGACCGCCGAGCACGTGCAGCCCGTGCACGGCCGTGAGCAGATAGAAGAACGCGCTTGCCGGTCCGCTCACCACGAATTGTCCCGATGAGCTCAGCTCCTGCCATGCCGCGAGCTGGCCGCCGAGAAAGGCGAGCGTGAACACTCCGGTCGCCACGAAGGCGATCTTCAGATCGCGTGCCTGCCCCTTCTTGCTGGCGCTCCGCGCTCGCTCCAGCGCAATGCTGGCGAGCACCAGCATCACGGTGTTCACCCACAAGATGTTCGGCTCGGAGATGTGAGTCCAGTCAGCGTGGCCATGATGCATTCGCATCGAGTAAGCCGAGAAGAAGAGACCGAACAGGGAAGTGACGACGGCCAGGAACACCGCGAGACCGACCTTTGCAGGTGCGGACCCGATCTTACCGACGTCACCTGGCGCGACATCTTCGGGTTCGACATCGCCGCCACCGGCAGCGGCCACCTCACTGCGACGCTCCCACGACTTTGCAGTCAAGCGGCGCACGACCAGGATCCAGACGATGATCCCGGCCAGCAGCGCGAGAAAGATGGCCGACGTGCTCAAGAGTGGATTCCGTGCTCGCGACCTGTGCCTTGCCGCGGATCGGGCGGCTCGTTCTGCGGAATGAAATCTTCCTTCGCGCCGGGAACGCTGTAGTCGTACGCCCAGCGATATACGACTGGAAGCTTCGCGCCCCAGTTACCGTGAACCGGCGGCGTGTCAGGCGTCTGCCACTCGAGCGTCGTCGCGCGCCACGGATTGGGGTCGGCCTTCTCTCCGTTGCGCAAACTCCAGATCAGGTTGAACAGGAAGACCATCTGGGCCGCCGCGACGATCAGCGCCGCGATGGTGATCGCCTCATTGATCGTGTGCACCGACTGCGGCAGGAACTCGGTGTTGCCGAGTGCGTAATAGCGGCGCGGCACGCCGAGGATGCCGATGTAGTGCATGGGCAGGTAGATCGCGTACGTGCCCAGGAACGTGAGCCAGAAATGGATCTTGCCGAGCCGTTCGTTCCACATGCGGCCCGTGATCTTGGGATACCAGTGATAGATCGCGCCGAACACGACCATGATCGGCGATACGCCCATGACCATGTGGAAGTGGCCGACGACGAAGTACGTGTCGGAGAGCGGCAGATCCACCGTGACGTTGCCGAGGAACAGCCCGGTGAGTCCGCCGTGGATGAACGTGAAGATGAAGCCGATCGCGAACAGCATCGGCACCGTGAGGTGGATGTCGCCACGCCACAGCGTCAGCACCCAGTTGTAGACCTTGATGGCCGTGGGGATCGCGATGATCAGCGTCGTGGTCGCGAAGAAGAATCCGAAGTACGGATTCATGCCGCTCACGTACATGTGGTGCGCCCAGACCACGAAGCTCAGGATGCCGATCGCCAGAATGGCCCACACCATCATCCGGTAGCCGAAGATGTTCTTGCGCGCGTGCGTGCTCAGGAGGTCCGAGACGATGCCGAAGGCGGGCAGGGCGACGATGTAGACCTCCGGGTGCCCGAAGAACCAGAACAGATGCTGGAAGAGCAGCGGGCTGCCGCCCTCATGCACGGTTTGCGCACCTCGCGAGACGAGCGCCGGCATGAAGAAGCTGGTGCCGAGCTTCGCATCGAGTCCCATCATCACTGCGCTGACGAGCAGGGCGGGGAATGCCAGCAGGCCGAGAATGGTGGCCATGAAAATGCCCCACACTGAAAGGGGCATGCGCATCAGGGTCATGCCACGGGCGCGGGCCTGCAGCACCGTGGTCACGTAGTTCAGACCGCCCATCGTGAAGGCGACGATGAAGATGGCAAGCGAGGCCAGCATCAGCATGATGCCCATGCCTGCGCCGGGCGTTCCCGGCAACACGGCCTGCGGTGGATACAGAGTCCAGCCCGCGCCGGTCGGTCCACCGGGCACGAAGAAGCTCGCGACGAGCACCAGCACAGCCAGCAGGTACACCCAGAAGCTGAGCATGTTCATGTACGGGAACACCATGTCCCGCGCGCCGCACATGAGAGGAATGAGGTAGTTGCCGAAGCCGCCGAGGAACAGCGCGGTCAGGAGGTAAATCACCATGATCATCCCGTGCATGGTGATGAACTGGTAGTAATTCGTCGGCGCGATGAAATGGAACGTATCAGGGAAGCCGAGCTGCAGTCGCATCATGCCGGAGAGCACCAGCGCGACCAGCCCTATCGAGATCGCGACGATGGCGTACTGGATGGCAATGACCTTGTGGTCCTGACTCCAGACGTATTTCTCGACCCAGCTGTGGGGATCGTGAATCGGTGCATCCCGGTCAGCAATTGCAACGTAAGCCATCGAGCTCTCCTTCAATTCGTCATCGCGGTCCTCTGGTCAACCGGCTGCAGCGTGTTGATGTAGGCAAGCAGATCGTCGATCGCCTCGCGGTCTTTGATGGCGAGTGTGATCATCGCCATCTGCTTGCCGTACAGGTCCTGGTGATGGCCGCCCCGGGTGCCATCCTTGAAGTGCTCCAGCTGCCTGGCCAGGTACCAGTCACTCATGTGTGCGAGGCGCGGCGCGTTCGTCGCGGCGAGGCCTTGTCCGGCGTCACCATGGCACGCCGCGCACGTTCCGAACAGCTTCGCGCCTCGCGTGGCATCTCCGGCAACGGTGTGCGGCGGCGGTTGTTCCGGAAGGCTTTCGATGTAGGCGGCAATGTTCCGCAAGGCCGTGTCATCCGCGATCATGCCTGCGAACGGAATCATCTGTTTGCCGTAGATATCGTTATCCGGGCCGCCGCGCAGGCCTGCCTTGAAGTTCTGCAGTTGCCTCTTCAGGTACCAGGCTTCCTGGCCGGCAAGCTTCGGCGCGTTCAGATCCTTGTTGCCATGACCCGTCTCGCCGTGACACGCGACGCAGGTGGCGAACAGTGTCTTGCCCGCTTCGACATCCGGCGCACCTCGCTCGAGGGTGCTGCCGAACGTCGGATAGCGCGCGAGCCACGCCTGGAATGTCTTTTCGTCATCCACCGCAACCCGGCCTCGCATCGCGTAGTGCGCGATGCCACACAGCTCTTCGCAGAGAATCTCGTACTCACCGGTCTTCGTCGGCGTGAACCACATGAACGTCTGCATGCCAGGCACCAGGTCCATCTTCACGCGGAACTGCGGCACCGTGAAATCGTGCAGCACATCCTTCGAGCGCAACAGCACCTTCACGGGCTGATTGATTGGCAGATGCAACGTCGGGTCCGCGACCAGCACGTCGTCCCGTCCCTTGGGATCGTCCGGGTCCATGCCGAAGGGGTCTTCGGTCGTGACGCGGTGGGCGCTCGTGGCGCCGAGCACGCCGTCCGGTCCGGGGAATCGATAACTCCAGTGCCACTGCTGGCCCATCACTTCGACGATCGCCGCATCCCTGGGCACCTTGACGAACTGTCCCCACACGAAAAGACCGGGGGCCAGCATCGCGGCGACGCCGAGCGTCGTCACGATCGTCAGCCCCCATTCGAGCTTCTTGTTCTCCGGTTCGTAATGCGCCTTGTGACCCTTCTTGCGCCGGTAGCGAAACACGGCATAGGCCATGAACAGGTTCAGGGCCACGAACGCAATGCCGGTGACCCAGAAAGTGATGATCACGGTCGTGTCCATCGTCGTCCAGTTGGAAGCGATCGGCGTGAACCACCACGGGCTCATGAAGTGAAAGATGAGGGACCCGATGACCAGTAAGACCAGTGCAATCGCGAACACCATGAGTGGCTCCCCGGGCTAGTCGCTGGCCTTCGATTTCGAGACGGACGCTTCCGCCGCTGGCGATTGGACGGACCTGAACGGATTGATGAAGTGAGTATCGATACCGACCAGCTCCGCCTCCGGATGATTGCTCGCCATCAGCGCGCGCACCGCCGCTTCCTGGTGTTTGCGCACATAGACCAGCATCAGGAACTTGCCGGCATTGATCTCTGCGCGGAATTTCCGCAGCTTCTGGTTCTCACTATCGATACCGAACAGGCCGCCTTCCCACGCGCCGAACGACGTGGCTGCAGCGACGAGCGCAACGTAAACCCACGTCGGTACATCCGGACCGAACGGCTCGAACCAGTCGAGCAATCCGATGCCAATCAATCCGGCAACGAAGCCGATTGCCGCGCCGATGTAACCGTCACGAATGACATCCAGCGTTTCGAGGTAGTTCGCGGAGTGAATCTGCTGTTGCTGCAGCCCGAGCTCGTCCTTGGCGACGACGTGCAGGTAGAAATCGTTGACGCCGGCTGCATGCAGATCGTCTGAAATGACGTGCGCGCTGGGGAGGGTCGGCGCTAGATAATAGATACACTTCATGCAGCATCCCCCAACCGGACGGTCGCCGCCGTCCTCTTTTCCGCGGAAGTCTAACTCCGTTCCTGCCTCTCGGCGCGTCTACCGATAAGCCAGGCCAGTGTGCCGAAGTAGAAGAGGGCCACAGCGACGATCGCGAAGGGCAGCGGCGGCAGCCAAACCGGGATGTGCTCCAAACCGGACGGCCGCAGGAGAACTGCAATCACGATCACCACCACGGCACCGAGGAAGATGCCGAACGCCAGGACCGGCTGGTTACGCCAGGCGAGACCCCACAGTCCCAGGAAGACCAGCATCGCGATAATCGATAATGTCAGCAGCATGGGTTTGCCTTCCGCGAGTTGTTCCGACGACGAGGCAATCTTCTCGATACTCGATAATTCTGGCTTTCACTGCTTGGCTGCCGCGACCTCATCGACCAGGTGATCGACGGCGGCCTTGATCAGGTCGTCCGGAATATCCGGGCGCCCGCCCTTCGGCGGCATGATTCCCGTTTCGCCCTTGTATCCCTGGATCACGTGTCCGTAGAGCAGGTCCTTCCCCTGGGCGATGCGCGGAGCCCAGACAGCCGCATCGCCCACGCGCGGCGCGCCGGCAATTCCCTGGCCATGACACGTCATGCAGACCTGCTGATAAACCTCGGTGCCAGTGGTTGGCTTTGCAGCCACGGGTGTTGCTTGTTTGGCACTGGCGTCGGGGACGATGGCGAGCGCAGAGTTGTCCTGACCGGCTACCGCCACTTTCACGGGAGGGGCGATGCGTTCAGCAACCTGCCGTTGGTATTCCTCCTCCTCGAGAAGGCGGTCGGTACGGCCGCGGCCAGCCACCGATACGGACAAGAAGAAGATAGCCACCGCGACGCCGACGAGGATACCGATCGTCAGGCTGAAGCTGTTGAAGAACTTTCGATCGTCGGCGGCGCTCACGCGGACAAGTATGAACTTCCCCTCGACTGGAAGACAGCCATGAACATGATCACTGGGTTGTTTCGGGACCGGGACAGCGCCGAGCGCGCGTACCAGGCGGTCGTCGAGCGAGGGTACGAGGCGTCGGACGTCAGTCTGGTGATCTCGGAGAAGACGCGTAATCGAGAATTTGCGAGTGCGGGTGCCGGCGATACCGAGCTCGCACGCAAGGCCACCGCCGATGCGGACAAGAAAGCCGCACGCAAGTTGGGTGGGCCAGTCGGCGGCACGCTCGGCACCGTCGGCGCGGCGCTCGCCGCACTGGGCACCGCCATCGTTCTGCCGGGCCTGGGTATTGCTGTTGCCGGGCCAGTTGCCGCAGCACTTGCGGCCGCGGGCAGCGTCGGCCTTGCGGGCGGTCTGGTGGGAGCGCTGACTCACTGGGGCGTGCCGAAGACACGCATCGAACAATATGAACCGGCCATCCGTGCCGGCGGTATTCTGCTCGGAGTGACGCCGCGCTCCGACGAAGACGCGCGTCATATCGAGCGTGAGTGGCGAGCGAGCGGCGGAGAACAGGTCCACACATAAGACATCCACAAATAAGAACAGAGAATCCCTTACAGAGGAGTCGTCCATGGCAACGCTGATCAGTTGGACAATGGGTCACTATCCGGACATTGGCGTGCGCCACGTGCCACGAGAGCACGCGCGCGAGTGGTTGCGCCGAGGTTGGGACGACCTGACCCATATGCGCATGGCGAGCCTCGGGCACGGCGTGCTCATCGCGATGATCGGCGCGGTTCTCCTGAGCGTAGGCAGCACGCACCCGTATTTCATCGCCGCGGCAATCTCGGGCTACCTGCTCGTCGGACCCATCATGACCGTAGGCGCCTGCGAGCTATCGCGACGCCGGGCAGCCGGCGAATCGATAAGTTTCGACGACTCGCTCGATGCATTGGCGCGGAACCCGCGCGGGCTGCTGCAGTTCGGCGCAATACTGGCCGTGATCGCGGTCGTGTGGTTCGCGGCTTCGGAGGTGATGCTGCGCTCGGTTCTCGACATCCGCGGGCCGAGTTTTGCCGAGACGATATGGGGCGGGTTCACGGATACGGGGAGCCGCGCGGAGGTTCTCGCGTACCTCGCTTCCGGCGCCGTGCTTGCTGCCATCGTGTTCGCACTATCGGTAGTCGCTGTGCCGCTGATCATCGATCGGCGCGCGAGTGCTGCGGCGGCCATGTGGGTCAGCGTCAAGGCGACTCTCGCCAATCCTTCGGCCATGCTCATCTGGGGCGGGCTCATCGTTGTACTCACGCTCGCCGGCTTCCTGACCCTGCTCGTGGGCATGATCGTCGTTACGCCTCTCCTCGGGCACGCCACCTGGCATGCCTACCGGGATCTCGTCGCAGAAACCTGACGAGGTAGGGTGCCCTGCCGCCGCGGCGTCTGAATCAGCGGGTGGCAGGAGGAACGATGAATCGATTCAGAACGTACGTTCCCGGCGCTGCGGCGGCGGCGGTATGGCTCGGGGTCGCAGTGGCGCAATCGGTCAGCGCACAGACCGCCGGGCAGGCAGATAAAGTCAACACGGTCATCAACGAGCAGGTCAGGACGGAGCAGGCCGCCCAGGCCTCCCAGAAGCGCATCGCGCAGCTCGACGAAGAAGCGACCGGCATGCTGGCCGAGTACCGGCAGGCCTCGGCCGAGGCCAGCGGTCTCAAATCCTACAACGACCAGCTCGCCACCCAGGTGAAGTCCCAGCAGGACGAGCTCACCACCATGACACGGCAGCTCGGCGAGATCGAAACGACCTCACGCGAAGCGCTGCCGATGATGCAGAAGATGGTCGCGACGCTCGGCCAGTTCGTGAAGCTCGACATTCCCTTCCTGCCCGACGAGCGCGCGAATCGCATCGCGCAGCTCGAAGACATGATGGCGCGCGCAGACGTCTCCGTGTCCGAGAAGTACAGGCGCATCGTCGAGGCCTACCAGATCGAGATCGAGTATGGCCGCACGATCGAGGCCTACCAGGGCAAGGTCGGCGACAAGACCGTGGACTTCCTGCGGGCCGGTCGCGTGGCGCTTCTCTACCAAACGCTGGATGGCGGCGAGACCGGCTACTGGGATGCCGACGCGAAGGCGTGGAAGCAGGACAACGATTACGAGGATGCGATCACGGCGGGCCTCAAGGTGGCCAAGAAGCAGGCCGCGCCGGATTTCGTCCGTCTCCCCGTGCATGCGCCGAAACAGGTGTCCCGATGATGTCGCGAGGTCCAATTGTTTTGCTCCTGCTGATGGTGTGCGGCTCTTCGACGCTGCTGGCCGCGCCCTCGAGTCTCGACGACCTGCTGGAGCAAACACGCTCGGCACGCGTGCGGGAGCAGCAGGCGAACGAGGAGCGCGAGAAGCGGTTCATCGCCGAGCGCAACAAGCAGTCCACGCTTCTCACCGAAGCACGCACGGCCCTTGCGTCCGAACGCCAGCGCGGCGCGAGCCTCCAGGCGACTTACGACGCGAACGAGAAGAAGCTCACGGAGCTGCAGGCGCAGCTCGAACAGAAAGCCGGCAACCTCGGCGAGATGTTCGGCGTCGTGCGCCAGGTGGCGAACGACTTCTCATCGGTCGTGCACAACTCGATCATCAGCGCCCAGTATCCGGATCGCGAGGATTTCGTCGCGAAGCTGTCGCAGGCGAAGTCGCTGCCGTCGATGTCGGACCTCGAACGCTTCTGGTTCGAGCTGCAGCGTGAAATGACGGAGAGCGGTCATGTGGCGCGCTTCAAGACCAAGGTGATCACGCCCGACGGTGCGCCCCTCGACACCACAGTAGTGCGCGTCGGGCCGTTCAATGCTTCCTTTCAGGCGCAGTACCTGCAGTACCTGCCATCGCAGAAACAGCTCGCAGTCATGCCGCGCCAGCCGACCTCCGAGTTCCGCTCAGCGGCGAAACGCCTGGAAGAGGCGACAGAGGGCTACGCGAGCTCGGTGATCGATCCCACGCGCGGTGTGCTCCTCTCGATCTACGCACAGCGCCCGAACGTCGTCGAGCGCGTCCAGCACGGCGAATCGATCGGCTACATCATCATTCTCGTCGGCATCGCCGGCGCCGTTCTCGCGATCTATCAGTTCTTCTATCTCGCCACCGTGCGCGGCAAGGTGCGCAACCAGCTCAAGTTCCCGGATGCACCGGAGGCGGACAACCCGCTCGGCCGCGTGCTCGCCACGTTCAAGGGCGAAGCGCAGCGCCTGGACAAGGAGCAGGAAGCGGAGGTGGTGGAGCTGCGCATCTCCGAGGCTGTGCTCAAGGAAGTGCCGAAGCTCGAGCGCTTCCAGTCCTTCCTGCGTCTCGCGGTGGCGGCCGGGCCGCTGCTCGGCCTCATCGGCACCGTGGCGGGCATGATCATCACCTTCCAGAGCATCACCGAATCCGGCTCGAGCGATCCGAAGCTCATGGCGGCGGGCATCTCGCAGGCCATGATCGCGACGCTGCTCGGCCTCGGCATCGCAGTGCCCCTGCTGTTCGCCAACGCGTGGCTCAACTCGCTCTCGCGCAGCATCGTCCAGATCCTGGACGAGCAGAGCACCGGCCTGCTCGCGGAACGCCTGGAGGGCAAAGCCAGTGCTGCTTGATGTGCTCTTCGCCCCGTTCAGCGCCGTTCACATGATGCGCGAGCTCGGCGGGCCGGTCGTCGACTGGATCTTCGTCACCTGCGTCGTCATGTGGTGCATCGTCATCGAGCGCTACTGGTACTTCAATCGCATCCTGCCGCGCGCGACCGCCGCTTCGCTGGCCGAATGGCGCCAGCGGACCGAACATACGAGCTGGAAGGCGCGCCAGATCCGCAAGGCGTTCATCTCACGGCTGAACGCCGGGATGAGCTCGAACGTTCAGGTGTTGCGCGTGCTGGTGCCACTGTCGCCGCTGCTCGGGTTGCTGGGCACCGTGTCCGGCATGCTGAACGTATTCGATTCGATGGCCGCGCGCGGTTCGGCCGATGCACGCTCGATGGCGAATGGCGTGTCCGAGGCGATGATCTGCACGCTCACCGGTCTTGCGGTGAGCATCAGCGGTCTTTACCCGTCGTTCTATTTCAAGCGCAAGGTGCGCCTCGAGACCGAGCGCCTGGCAGACCGGTTCACTTATTAGATATGCGGCTGCGAACACACATAGGCGGCGCGCACCAGGGTGACGAGAGCGGCATCGATCTCGCGCCGATGCTGGACTTCGTCCTGAACCTGCTCATCTTCTTCATCATCACCGCCGTCTTCGTGAAGGAGATCGGCATTACCGTGAGCCGCCCGAGCGCGGCGAACGCGGAGAAGAAGGAGGCGGGCAACATCCTGGTGATGATCCGGCCGGACGGCGAGATCGTCATCGACAACCGCACCATCGACATCCGCGCCGTGCGCGCGAACATCGAGCGCCTGCATGCGCAGCGGCCGGACGATGCAGTGGTCGTGGCCGCCGACAAGGGCGCGCAGACCGGGATCCTCGTCAACGTGATCGACCAGGTGCGCCAGGGGGGCGTGCAGAACGTGTCGATCGCGGCTTCGGAAAGCTGATTCGCGCGAAAGCTCACGCCCCATGCTGTCACGACGCCACGCCCCCGAGTCCGAAGAGACCGGCATCGACCTTGCGCCGATGCTGGACTTCGTCATGAACCTGCTCATCTTCTTCATCATCACGACCTCGTTCGTGAAGGAAGCGGGCATCACCGTCACGCGCCCGGAGGCGGAGACGGCCGAGCACAAGGAGTCCGGCAACATCCTCATCGCCATCCGGCCGAACGGGGACATCTGGATGGACAAGCGCCAGGTCGCCTTGCCGGAAGTTCGCAACCTCATCGAACGCCTGCACATCGAGCGGCCCGACGACACCGTGGTGCTGATCGCGGATCGCGAGTCGCAGACCGGTGTGCTCACCAAAGTGATGGACCAGGTGAAGCTCGGCGGCGTGAAAGACGTATCCATCGCAACGGCCGCGAGCGGAGGCTGACGACGTGCAGACCCAGCCACTTCTCGGTCCGCGTTCGGTGCCGATCTTCCTGTTCGCCCTCGCGTGCGCGCTTGGGCTGTTCTCGCTCATGTATGCCGTGATCCAGGTTGGCGGTCACGGTGTGCAGAAGACAGAGACGCTGCAGACCATCGACTTCGTCCGCCTGCGGCGCGACTCACAGGTGGAATCGATGGAGCGGCGCAAGCCACCGCCGCCGCCGCCGAAGCCACCGCCGCCGCCTTCGAAGATGCGCGTCGAGACGGCGAACGTGCAGGCAGCGGGTGGCGGATTCGAGATGCCGAACGTCAACCTGAGCGCCAATGTCGGTGGCGGATCGTTCATCGGCCAGATGGGGAGCGGGGGCGCAAGCCTGTTCGACGGCGACATCATTCCGCTGCAGCGGATTCCGCCTCAGTACCCGCGAGACGCCGCGCGTAGCGGCATCACCGGCTGGGTGCAGCTCGAAGTGCTCGTGAATCCGGATGGCACGGTGCGCAGCGCGCGCGTGCTCGATGCCAAGCCCAAAGGCCTGTTCGAGGCTGCCGCCGTGCAGGCGGTGTTGCGCTGGAAGTTCAAGCCGAAGGTCGTGAACGGTCAGCCGGTGCAGCAGAAGGGCGCACAGAAGATCGAGTTCAACCTGAATCCGGCGTGAGCGGACGCATGGCAAGCAAGACGGTGCAGATTCTCGTAGTGATCGCGGCGGTCCTCACGGCTTCGGGTGCCTGGGCGGCGGAGTGCACGGAGGAAAAAGAGAAAGCCACGAGCACGATGAGCGAGGCCGTGTATCACGGCGTCGATGAAGCCACGAAACTCATGGCCAAGCAGCAGCACGCCGAGGCCATCGAGAAGCTCACCAAGCTGGCAGAGTCCGGCAGCGATTTCGAGAAAGCCGTGGTGTTTTACAACCTCGGCTTCGCGCACTCGTCGAAGAACGACTACAAGAGCGCGGTGCAGGCGTTTGCGAAGGCCGTTGCACTCAAGGCGCTCCCGGCGCAGCAGCAGGAGCAGCTCCAGTACAACCTCGGGCAGCTCTACATCGTGGCCGGGCAGCACGAGGAAGGCATCAAGGTGCTGCAGGAGTACATCGGCGCGGCGTGCAAGCCGGTGCCGGCCGAGGCGCACATCTTTCTCGCCAATGCGCTCGTCGAGCGCAAGCGGTTTACCGAGGCGCTGCCCCAGATCGACCTGGCGCTCTCCAAGGCGAAGGCCCCCAACCAGAGCTGGATCGAGATGAAGCTCGCCGTGAGTTACGAGCTGAAGGACTTCAAGGGATGCGCGCAGTCGCTCGTGCAGCTCATCGGTCTCGCGCCGACGAAGCCGGAGTACTGGAAGCAGCTTTCCAGCATGTTCTTCGAGATGAAGTCGGACCTGGAAGCCGGGGCGGTGCTGTCCGTGGCGGACCGGCAGGGGTTCATCGAGAAGCCGAACGAGCGCAAGAATCTCTACAACGTGTACATGATGCTGGAGCTGCCCTTCAAGGCCGGGACGCTGATGCAGGAGTCGATCGACAAGGGCAAGGTGCCTGGCGATGAGGCGAACCTCGAATCGATGGCAGATGCCTGGATCAATGCGCGCGAGTCGGCGCGCGCCGAGGCGACCTTGAAGAAGCTGGCGTCGATGTCCGAGAAGGGGGAGTACTTCTTCAAGCTCGGGGCCATGTATGGCGACAATGAGCGGTGGAAGGATTCGCGCGAGGCCATGCAGAAGGCTCTGCAGAAGGGCGGATTGAAGCGCCCCGGCGAGGCGTGGATGCGGCTCGCTGTGGCCGAGTACAACCTCAAGGACAACCCGGGGGCGATCGCCGCCCTCCAAAAGGCGCTGACCTTCAACGAGACCCGCAAACAAGCGGGCGAGTGGCTGCGGCACCTGACCGGGCAGGCGCCGCCCGCCGCCGCAGCGAGCTGATCCCACCACACAGCGGTTGAGTTTCTCTAACCCGACATCCGTTCGGGGCTCGTTGCAACCTTTTCGCGACCTGCCGCGTCTTTGGTCCTGACAGACGGACCAGCAGCCAGGAACTGAGACTAAGAGTCGCGCTCCTGCGCGCCTCGGTACCGCCATCGGCCCTCGCGGCGATTGGCGCGCACGAGAGGCGTTGAAAGATGCGCCTCTTCGAGCGCGGGGTCGAAAGAGGCGCGTCTGGCGCGCGCTTGGGTCAGCGACATTGGCGGTTAGCCACGCGAGGGGAGGGCTTACGGTCGTCAGCGAGCCGATCATCCGGGACACGTCCGCACAGGACGTAGTCATTGACCCCCGGCCAGGCGTACGCAAACGCCAGCGCGTCATCCTCGTGGCAGCGGCGGCGGGTGTCGCGCTTCTCATCACGCTCGCTGTGCTGATCCGCTCGTGGGCCTCATCTTCGGTCGTGGTCCCACGCGAACGCGTTCGCATCGCCACGGTTGCGAAGGGCGCATTCGTGCGCGACATCGCCGCGCAGGGCACGGTAGTCGTAGCCAACAGCCCGACGTTGTTTGCCGCCGCTCTTGGCACAGTGACGTTCAACGTCCGCGCCGGCGATTCGGTAGCCGAAGGCCAGGTGCTCGCTAGCGTAGACAGCCCAAGCCTGAAAAACGAATACGCCCGCGAGCGCGCCACGCTCGATGGGCTCACCACCGATCTCGACCGGGCCAGCATCGAAGCGCGCCGCCTCATCCTCCAGAACAAGCAGGCCGCCGACCTCGCCACCACACAGATCCGCGCCACCGAACGCGAGCTCGAACGCACGAAGAGTGCCTACGAGCAAGGCGTTCTCCCCAAACGTGACTACGACAAGGCGCAGGACCAGCGTGACGACGCCCGCCTCGTCTACGACCACGCGCTGGCGAACGCGAAGCTGCAGGAAGAAAGCCTCAACTTCGAACTGAAGACGAAGCGCGTCGACGTCGACCGCCAGAAGCTGGTCGTCGCCGAGCTCGCGCGCAAAGTGGATGCGCTGAACGTGCGCTCGCCCGTGAAGGGCATGGTCGGAAGCCTCGCGGTCAATCAGAAATCCGCTGTCACCGAGAACGCGCCACTCCTCACGGTGGTGGACCTGTCAGCGCTCGAAGTCGAGTTCCGCGTCGCCGAGTCCTACGCCGCCGATCTCGCGCTCAACATGGCAGCCGACATCAACTACGGCGGCAAGGACTATGCAGGCGTGGTCACCTCCATCTCACCTGAAGTGCAGCAGAACGAAGTGCGCGGCCGGCTGCGATTCGCAGATCGCCTGCCGCCCGGCGTGCGCCAGAACCAGCGGGTCCCCGTGCGCATCGTGCTCGACTCGCGCGAGAACGTGCTGAAGGTGGAGCGCGGCGCCTTCACGGACTCGGGCTCGGTTGCCTACAAGGTCGATGGCGACTTCGCCGTGCAGCGGCCCGTGCAGCTCGGCGCCATGAGCGTCGGCGAGGTGGAGATCGTCTCCGGCCTCGCGGCGGGCGACCAGGTCATCGTCTCCAACACCAGCGATTTCGGTAACGCGCCCGAGATTCGACTCAGCGATTGAAAGGGTGACTCATGATCGAGATGGAGAATGTCAGCAAGGTCTTCCGTACCGATGTGGTGGAGACGCACGCCCTGCGCAACCTCACCCTCACGGTGGAGCCGGGCGAGTTCGTGGCGATCACCGGTCACTCCGGCTCTGGCAAGACCACGTTCCTCAACGTGGCCGGCCTCCTGGAGGAATTCAACGGCGGACGTTATCTCCTCGATGGGCAGGACGTGAGCCGCCTCTCCGACAACGAGCGCTCCCGTATCCGCAACGAGAAGATCGGCTTCATCTTCCAGGGTTTCAATCTCATTCCGGACCTCGACATCTACGACAACGTGGACGCGCCGCTCCACTACCGACGCATGCCGGGCGCCGAACGCAAGAAGCGCATCACGGCCTCGCTCGAGCGCGTCGGTCTGACGTCGCGCATGAAGCATCTGCCGTCGCAACTCTCGGGTGGCCAGCAGCAGCGCGCGGCCATTGCGCGTGCCATCACCGGCGATCCGCGCGTCATCCTCGCGGACGAGCCGACCGGCAATCTCGACACCACGATGTCGAACCAGATCATGGAGCTTCTGGAATCGATCAACGCGGGCGGCACGACGATCCTGATGGTGACGCACAACCCTGAGCTCGCGCAGCGGGCGCACCGACAAGTGCACATCGTCGACGGGCAGATCGATCGCATCCATCGCTTCGGCGTCGTGGGTGAAACGCGCGCACCGATTTCCGCGACTGTCTGAAGGAGCGCAGCCGTGCTGCTACATGATGTGCGTCTGGCTCTGCGGAGCATTCGACGTAACCCGATCCTGAGTGCGCTCATGATCCTGACCATAGCGGTGGGTATTGCCGCGTCGATGATCGCGATCACGCTGTATCACGCGCGCGCGGGTCACCCGATCCCGTGGAAGGAGAACAAGCTGTTCGCCGTCACCATGGATACGCGCGACAACGAGCCCGACCAGGGCTTTACGAAGCATCCCGAGTATCCGCCGCCGCTGCTCACGTTCATCGACGCGGAGGCGCTCTACCGATCCGACATTCCTCGCCACAGCGTGATGATGTTCCGCACCGGGAAACTCCTTTCGCCGGAGCGCGGCAACGTCAAGCCGTTCGACACGATCGTCCGCGTCACAACGGCAGATTTCTTTGCGATGTTCGACGTGCCGTTCCAGTTCGGTGGCGGGTGGCCGCATCAATCGGACTCTGCGCCGGACAACGTCGTGGTGATCTCGAAATACATCAATGACAAGGTGTTCGGTGGTGAGAACAGCGTCGGGCGCGAGATCACGCTCGGCGGCAAAACCTATCGCATCCTCGGTGTGCTGCGCCCGTGGATGCCACAGCCGCGGTTCTACGATCTTGCGTGGGGTGGCGGCGGCTTCGATATCCCCGAAGACATTTACATGCCGTTCGGCTGGGGACGTACGGACAAGCTGAGCCCATGGGGCGTCAATTGCGTACGCCGCTCGGCTCGCGTCGATTCGCCGGATGCGCTCTACACGCAGGACTGCGTGTGGCTGCAGTACTGGGTGCAGCTCGATTCGCCTGCAGCGCTCGAACGTTATCAGCGCTTCGTGGACAACTACGCGCGTGACCAGAAACAGCGCGGTCGCTTCCCGCGTCCAGTGAACAACCGGATCATGACCGTGTCGCAGTGGCTCGAGTTCAACGACGTGGTGGGCGATGACAGCCGCACGCAGGTTGCCGTCGCCGTTGCGTTCCTCGCGGTGTGCATTCTCAACATTTTCGGCCTGATGCTGGCGAAGTTCCTGAGCGCGGCCCCGATTGCGGGCCTGCGTCGCGCGCTTGGCGCCAGCCGGGTGGACATCATGCGGCAGCATCTCATCGAAGTGGTCGTCGTGGGGCTGATCGGCGGTGCGCTGGGCCTGGTACTGAGCTTCGGTGGACTCGCGCTGTTGCGCGTCGTGCTATTCGCTCAGTCGCTCGCCACCAATGACAACCCGGCTCGCGTGCAGCTCGCTCAGGCCATGGGGCACATGGACATCACGATGATTCTCGTGGCGACTGTGCTCTCGTTCGTTACGGGCATTCTCGCGGGCATCTATCCGGCGTGGCGCATCGGGCGGCTCGCGCCCGCCACGTTCCTCAAGACCCAATGAAATGAGTGACAAATGGAAATTCGCGCATTGCTTTCGTCGATGTGGCGCAGCCGGACCGGGCCGATTCTCGTCGCCGCGCAGGTGGCGCTCACTCTCGCAGTGGTCGTCAATGTCGCTTACATCGTGCAGCAGCGGCTCACGATCGTGAGCAAGCCCACGGGCATCGACATCGAGAACATCTTCTGGCTCCAGGTACAACCGCAGGAGCTGGAATACAACTATGCGGCTGCCGTGCAGGCGGATCTCTCGTATCTCAACGCCTTGCCCGGGGTCATCGCGGCCACAACGAGCAACGGCACGCCGCAAAGCTGGAATTCGATGGGGCTGCCGTTCGGCACTACGGCCGAACAGGCGGGCAGCCCCGCTGCGGTGGGCGCTCGCGTGTATTTCGCCACGGACAAGTGGTTCGATGCGCTTGGCGTGAAGTTCAGCGCGGGGAGGACGTTCGACCCCACGATGGTGGTGCCGCCCGCTGCGGACAAGGGACTGAACCTGGCTGCATGGCCGGGACAGGTCGTCATCACCAAGCCGCTGGCCGACAGGCTGTTTCCGAAAGGGGACGCACTCGGCAAGACGCTGTTCGTCGGCCTGGCGAATCGCTCTTCGACGATCATCGGCATCATCGAGCACATGCAGGCGCAACCGATCGGCGGCAAGTTCGAGCAGTTTGCGATACAGGTGGTGTTCACGCCGATGACGCCGCCCGGCCCGGCGTCTTTCTACATCGTGCGTACGCAGCCGGGTAAGCGCGACCTGACAATGGCGCGCGTGGAGAAGGAGATTGCCGATCTGCAGCCTGGCAATCGGTTCGTTTCAAAGATCGAAGCGCTCGAGAGGACGGCGGAGCTGACGCGCGCGGGCATCCGCACGAGTGTGTTGATTCTCACTGCCGTTGGCGTGCTGGTGTTGGCGGTGACGATGGTTGGCATCGCTGGGCTTGCTGCGTTTAACGTTGCCACGCGCACTAAGCAGCTTGGCACGCGCCGTGCGATCGGCGCGCGGAAGTTTCACATCCTGCGTTACTTCCTCGTTGAGAACTGGCTCATCACAACGGTTGGCGCGCTCATCGGATGCACCCTTGCACTCGCTGTCGGCCTGAAGTTGAGCGAGATGTACATGATGCCGCGCCTACCGCTGTTCTATCTCGTGGCAGGCGTACTGAGTTTGTGGGCGCTCGGCTTGCTCGCAGTGGTGGTCCCAGCGCGACGAGCAGCGTCAATCTCGCCGGCTACGGCAACGCGCATGGTGTAAAGAGAGCAGGTGTCCTGCGCGCCCCGGTACCGCCGTCAGCATGCGGCTGCGATTGGCGCGCGCGAAAGGCGTTGAAAATGGCGACCCTTCCCGCCGGGTCGCCGCCCGGCGCGGCTAGCTCAGCGTTACCGATCGGCCGGTGCGGGCAGCCTCGTAGATGGCCATCATGATTTTCACGTCGCGGAGGCCTTCTTCGCCGGACACCTTGCTGGGCTTGTCTTCGAGAATGCAGCGGGCGAAGTCGTCCATTTGGGCAGCGAACAGGTCCGGGGCGGGGAGGGCGATCTCCTTGCCATCGCTGCGACGTCCCTTGTTGCCCGTGTAGTAGAACGCGGGCTCCAGCCCGAACCATCCCTTCTGCGCATTCACCCGGAAGTACGCGCTAAGGCCTGTGTCGTACGACGACGTGCAGCTCGCGAGCACGCCACTCGGGAATCGCATCTGCCAGATCATCGACTGATCCACTTCAGCGAACTTCACCGGATCCGTCTTCTGCTCGATGCCCGTAACCACGACGGGCTCTTCGCCAGTCAGATAACGCGTCGCCTGCAACGCATAGATTCCAACATCCACCAACGCGCCGCCGCCTGAAAGAGCGCGCTTCAACCGCCACTGTCCCGGCGGGCCAATGCCCACATTGAAGCCGGCTTCGATGAATCGCATGTCACCGAATTCTTTCGCCCGCGCCAGGCGAATGCATTCGAGGTGGTTGGGATCGAACTGACATCGGTACGCGACTCCAAGCTTGCGCTTCGCAGCCTTGCACGCATCGATCATCTGCTGACACTTCGCGACCGATACCTCCATCGGCTTCTCGACATACACGTGCTTGCCAGCCTTCGCGGCAGCCAGCGTCTGTTCCGCATGCAGCGCATTCGGCGTGACGATGTAGACGACGTCGATGTCCTTGTTGTCCGCCATCTTCGACATCGTGTCGTAGGTGTAAACGCTCCGATCCGGAATCCGGTATTGCGCCTGCCACTTGCGCGCTTTCTCCGGCGTATCCGTGATGATGCCGGCGAGCCGGCAGTGCTCCGACTTCGCGAACGCCGGCGCGATCTGGTTTTCACTGAGCCCCCCGAGCCCGCACAACGCGAACCCGAGCCTCGGTCGCGATCCCTGTGCAAGAGCCTGAGTGACGCGAGTGCTGATGAAGGGCGCGGCCGCAACGGCCGCCGTGCGCGTGATGAATTGCCGCCTCGACTGCATGTCGGGTCCTTTCGTATGGCCCGCCCGATCCCAGGCGCGGCGGGCTTCGACTGTTGATTCTACTTGTTGGATCCGCCGAGGCGGCGGTAGTACTCGGCGACCGTTTCCCGGTACTCGGGCGAGTCCGCGGTCGGGCGATCCGTGCGCGTCGTGGCAGCGGTGCGGTCCTTCTCCGCCGCACTGAGCGCGGCCAGCTCGAGCTGATCGACCAGCGTCACCATGTTCCGGTATTCGGCTTCCATCGGATCGGTGCCACCGCGGCGCAAGCGATTCGCGAGCTGGCGCAGGGCGCTGATGTCCGCGGGCTGCAGAGCGTTTTGCGGATTGCGATTCAGCATGTCGCGCAGACGCTTGCCTATTTCTTCCGCCTGTCGCTGGAATTCCGGCGATTCGGCCCACGGGCGCAGTGCGCGCTCCGCGATTGGCGGGCTCCAGCCATTCAATCGCCCGCGGTCGCCTTCGATCCAGTGACGCGCGTAGCCGCCCGTCGGGCCGCCACCGCCCCAGTCGTAGCCACCGCCGTTGGGATTCCAGCCGTTGGGGTTCCATGAGCCGCCGGCCACGCGCGAGCCGCCGCTGTTGGCGCCGCCTTGTGAGCCGTTTTGTCCGCCGTCCGAGGCGCTGTCGGATGGGTTGTCCCCCGGCTGGTTACCGCCGGGTTGGTTGCCGCCGCCGTTCTGCGCGTTCGCCTGGCGTTGCCCGTTCGGGTCGCCGCGGCCGTTCGGATCACGACCGTTGGGATCGCGGCCATTGGGATCGCGCGCGCCGTTCGGGTCGCGGGCGTTGGCATCACGCGAGCCGTTCGGATCAAACCGGCCGTTGGGATCGCGCCCGTTGGCATCGCGCCGATTCGGGTCGAATCGTCCGTTGGGATCGCGCAAGCCGTTCGGATCGGGCAAGCGCTCGCCATTCGGGCCGATGCCGCGGCGTGCAGCATCTTCCTGCGCGAGCTGCCACGCGCGCCGCAGTTCGCTCAGCTCAGCGAGCAGTTCCTCTGGGCTCGCGTCGTCCTTGTCCGAGCGGCGCTTGCGCGCCTCGTTCGAGGCTACCCGTGCGGCCTGGTCGAGATCGTTCTGCAGATTCTCCATCGCCTCGGTGATCAGGCGCTCACGAGTGGCGGCCTGCAGCCCGCGGCCTCTCTCCAGCTCGAGCGCGCTGCGCGCGAGCCCCGCGCTGAGATTCGATTCGGCCAGGTTGTCGGCTGCTGAACCCAGCTGTTTCGAGGCGTCCGGCGCGTCTTCACGATGCGCCTGGGCCGAGGCCTGCATGTCCCGCTGCAGACTATCCAGCTCGGCCTGCAAGCTCCGCTTCTGTTCGGCGAGCGCTTCGGCGCGCTCCCAACTCAGTCCGCGCTGGCGGCCACCCTGTTGGGGTCCGCCGGATTGATTGTTGCCAGGCTGTGAGTACGCATTCAGCAGCTCCGACTCGCCGCGCCGCTGTTCTTCGAGCATCTGTCGCGCGCGGTTCGCCAGATCGTCGAAGTTGCCGGCCATGCCCTCGCGCCGACCCTGTTCCAGCTTCTCCAGCGCCTGCTTCAGACCGCGGCTCGCGAGCTGCGCCTGGCGCGCGTTCGACTGTTGACCACCCTGGCCAGACTGCCCGCCACTCGCCTGCTGATTGCCCTGGCTCTGCGATCCTTCGCCGCCCTGCATGTTCTGCAGAGCCTTCTGCACCTGGTCCAGCGCTTCCTGGGCGTTGCTCGCCGAGGAGGATTGCCCCTGACCCTGACCGCGACCTTGTTGACCCTGCTGACCCTGCGCGTTCTGTTGCGCGAGCTGCTCGAGCCGCTTGCGCAAATCTTCGGTTTCGCGCTTGAGCTGCTCCTGCTTCCAGCGATCCGATTCACGCGGCGACTGTTGCTGGCGCGCAGCCTCACGGGCGAGGCGTTCCTGACGCTGCGCCAGCTCGCGGAGTTTCTTCAGCGCATCTTCGAGCTGCTGCGAGGATTCGTCGCCGGCAGCACGTGATTGCGTTTCGTACTGGTTCTTGTCGAGGTCCATCTCGAGCTCGAACATCTCGGCGAGATCGCGGCCAGCGTTGCCGCCGCCACCGCCTCCCGCCATCGAATTCCGGAACTGCACCTCGATGTCCGTGTACAGCGCCTCGGCGCGCAGCAGGTGCTGGAGCGCCTTCTGTTCGGAGGGAATCGCTTCGGCCAGCCTGACTTCACCGAGATCCTTCGCCGCAGGCTGCATCGCCTTCGTGGCCAGCTCGAGATTTTCGATCAGCTCGCGATTCTTCGGGTCTGCGCTATCGACGCCACGAGCAGCCGCGCGGTCGATGAGCGTGCGCGCCTGTTCCGCAAGCGTGCCCTGCGCTTCGGACAGCATGCGCGAGTTTTCCTCGAGCCGCTCTTTCTCGCGCTTGTCAGCCTTCTCGCGCAGCCGCTTCAGGTTCCAGGTGGCGAGCAGGATTTCGCGCTGGCGCTGTGAGATGGCGTTCTGCTGATCGTCGCCGCCACCGCCGCCGCCCTGCATACCGCCGGCCTGGCCCTGCGTGAAGCGGCGCTCGAACGGCTGCACGTGAATCAGGAAGAGGTCCGTCTGCACCTGCTGCTTGCGATCCTTCGCGACGGCGTAGTACGTGACGAGATCGCCAGGCGTGAGGCGGGCGTCGTCGCCTGTAGCCCCGGGTGCATCTTTCTTCGCCTGCAGCTCGCCCATTTCTTCCAGCCGCAAAATCGTGTCGCCTGTCACTTCCTTGCCGCCGGACTTGAGCGGCGCGACTTTCCATTCGCCTCCGTTCACGGAGTAATGCAGCTCCACGTTCTGCACGCGGAAGTCGTCGCGCGCGCGCACTTCAACCGGCACTTCCTCGATGCTGCTAGCCTGCCAGTCCCGACCCGGCTTCGCGAATTCGATGGTGGGCTGCTGGTCCTCGATGATCGAGATCTCGTGCTCGTCCGTCAGCGGCACCACCTCGTCGCCGACGCGCGCGCTGATGCGATAGTGACCTGCCTTGTTCACATCGATGACACCACGGGTCCATGCGCCCTCGGACGCGAGGTCCGAGCTGGACTTGTCGACAGTCAGCGTGGGCGATTCCAGCGGCTGCGTCGTCCGCACCTCGACACTCACTTTGGTGCCGGCGACCGCGCGGATGTCGCGATTGACGTCGTCCGTCTCCGGCTTCAGGCCGGTCCACGACGGATACGTATAGGTGAGCCGCATCTGCTCGATGCGAGGCGCATCGACGACGCTGATCCGATGCTCGGCGCTCTTCGTTCCGTTCGACGCTACGTAGTAGGTGAGCGGTTCACGCAAAGCGTAGAGCGTGAATTCGAAGCGGCCATCCTCACCGGCGCGCATCGGCGCGCGTTCCCAGTCCTTCGCGTCCCCGAAGCGCACGAACACTTCCGCGCGGTCCGGCTTGAATCCGCTGATGGCGGCGTGGATCGGCACGTCCTGGTTCCGGCGCACCGTCGCATCGCCTGGCTTGACGTTGATCTGCCGAAGCGCAATCTGCTCCCGCGGTATCTCCGCCCCGAACCACAGATTGCGGCTGCCGAATCCCCACTCGCCCTTGCCAAGCGCAAGCAATCCCACCAACACGACGACGCCGAGGGCACCCACTCCTACCGGAACCCACAGCGCACGAGGTGGCACGGCCTTGTTGACCGGCTCCTCCTCCGCCACGACGAGCGCGTCTTCAGCGAGCAGATCGATGAGGAGCGGCGGCGACTCCTGGCCCTCATCGCGCCGCCTCGCCATCTCGAGATATGTCTCGACGCGCCCGTTCTGCGCAGGGAGTCGTCGCTCCAACGTCCGCGCCCGCTGCGCAGGCCGCAAGGCATTCAGTGGCCACAGCATGACTGCCGCTGCAGCCAGCAACGTCGCAACGAGAACGATCCGCGCCACGAGCATTGCCCCGGATGGGAATCCGGGGTCGCGCAGAATGACGATCGCGAGAATCGTGACGAGCAGGGCAGTGAGGGCGACAACCGCCCCCGCGCGCGCAACGACCACGGCCTGCAGCCGCTGCCGCACTTCAGTCAGGTATTGCTCGAGTCGCAGTCCAGCGCTCAAGACGCCACCCCGCGTCGTACGTGGAGATGAGAGTTGGCCACCAATGGCTCGATGAACGCAAGCGTGACGGCGAGCAGCAACAGCCACGGCCAGATTGCTTTGAGTTGCGGACCCGCCTCCGCGTTCGCTTGCTGGACGTTCGCCGGGGCAAGCGCCGGCCGCTCCAGACGATTCCATTGCGCGATGCTGCTGTCGGGCATGCGCGTCAGGTCGGATTCGCGGGGATCGGAATTCACAGCGATCCAGTCGCTGCGGCCGCCGCCGCGTACTTCGTAGAAGCCTGGCAGGGAGGCGAGCAGGCGCGTCTGGCCCGCGGTATCGCTCAACGCGAGCACGCGGTTGCCGGTCGGATCAAAGACTTGAGCGCCGTTGCGACCGTTGATCCCCATGGGGAGCACGGCGCCGACGATGGTGTTGGGCGCAGCCGCTGCTGCTGTCATATAGCGCGCCGCCTCGCCGATGAAGCGCACGAACAAGGGATGAATGGCCAGGTCGTTCCAGTCGCGATCGAGCGGCGAGGTCAGGAGCAGGAGCCTTCCTGCACCGATGTGGCGCTCGATGAGCAGTGGATGCCCATCTTCGAAGCGGATCCGCACGGCGTCGTCAGGTTGTGTTTCAACCGGGACATAGCGGAAGAAGCGCACGCTGCGCCAGCCCTGGGCGTCGCGCAGCGCTGGGTGACTTTCTTCGATCGCCGCCACGCGGCCGGCGATGTCGCCGTTGCCGCCGGCTGTGGCGGTGGTGTTCTGGGACTTGAGCGAACGTGTGTCGCGCACGTGGCCGCTGAGGGGGATGCGGTCCAGTTGGGACGCTCGTGGGCCCAGTGTGATGAGGATTGAGCCGCCGCCTTCGACGTAGCGCTGGAGGGTGGCGGCGCTGGGGCCTGAGAGGACGCCTACGTCTGACACGATCAATGCCGAGTAGTCGGCGAGGGCGCGTTGGGTGAGTGCGTCGGAGCCGGTTCTCTCGACTGCCAGCCGTGGGTTCGTTAGCGCGCCTACGGCTGCGGAGAAGTAGGAGACGTCGTCGCCCGTGGCTGTGGCGCCTATGACCAGTGCCCTTGGTTCCCGTCGCTCCAGCACTGCGTAGAACTGGTCGTCCTGGGGGAGGGTGTCGGCTGGTTCGAGCGCGACTGCTATTCGGTGGGTGCCAGTGCCGAGGTCGATGTCGTTGAAGAGGACGCGCTGTTCCGGAGGCTGCTGGACCGCCGTCGACCGGTTGCCTTGATTGGCGCCCGCGAAAGGCGTTTCAGATGGCTGGCCTTGCAGCCCGCCGCCCGCCTGCGCGTCGCTTTCGGGTGGGCGAGCCGCCATCGCGCCGCCGGGTCCAAGGGCACCGTCGACGCCTCGGGGCGCATCGGCGGGAGATGCGCCATTAAGGGCGCCCTCTGCGCGGGAGGTGGAGCCGGGTCCAATCGCGCCCGCATTTGCAGCGGCGATGGTTTTGCGTCCCTTCTCTTTCCCATCAACGGTGAGAACCACAGTACGGGGGCCACCCGCCCCAACAACGCGAATCTCGAGGGCATTCGCATCGTGCTCAGCCACCGCAACCGCCCGTACCGCCTGATTCGAAGCCTTGGGATCTCCAACATCCTCGAGCAACAGCTTCACACCCTCAGGCGGCTCCAGATCAGCAAACTGCAAAGGAGTCGCCGTCTGCTGCAAATCCGTAATGAAGTGAAGCTGAGTGGCAGGCCTCTCCGTCCCCATCCACGAAGCCGCATTCGTCATCAGCATTCCGTAATCGAGCCGAGCCGGCCCAGGCTTCAACGCCGCGAGCGCAGACCGCAACTCCTCAACCGCACTCTGATTCACCGGCCCATGCACCACCCGCACGCGCGAATCAGCCGTCACGAGCATCCCCTGATCCTGCGACCGCAGCGACCCAATCAAGCTCCGCGCTTTCTCAACCGCCCGCGTCCACCGCTCCCCCTGCTGCATCGACAGCGACGTATCCAGCACGATGACATGCAACGTCCGATCCTGCGCCTCGAGCGGCGGCGTCTTCCACGGCCACATGGGCTGCGTGAACGCAAACACGAGCAATGCCAGCAACGCGATTCGCAACGCGAGCAGAAGCAAATACTTCAGCGTGTGCTCGCGACTACGATGAATCTGACTCGGCTCGAGCAGCATCAACGACGCGAACGGCTCCTTCGTGCGCGTGTCGCGGGCGAAGCGATGCAGCCAGAGCGGCAAACCGATGCCGAGCAGCCCTATAAGAAAGAGTGGGGCTAGCAGCATGGTGCACCGCGCCACATGGCGCGCGTCACGCAGTCGGCAGGCCGGTACGTCGCAGCCAACGACAGCGTCGCTCTCCGCAGCGATATCGCTGATCGCGCCATCAGTGCCTCTGCCTGAACATCAAATAGCGACGTAGCGCACGATCGAGCGGCTCGTCAGTCCGGGCTAGCACGAGATCCGCTCCCACACCGCCGGCAGCATTACGCACACCCGCGAGATGCTCATCCAGCCGCTGGTTGTAACGCCCTTCGAGATAGTCCGGCGACACCTCCATCGTTTGCCCCGATTCCATGTCCTCGAACAACACCGAGTCACGCCATTGCGGCTGCAGCTCACCGGGGTCGAGCACATGAAAGAACATGATGTCGTGCCCCGTGTAGGCCAGCGGCTGCACCGCCTTGCTCATCGCCACGGGATCGCAATACAAATCCGAGATCACCGCAACGAGCCCGCGCCGGCTCATGTGCTCGCGAAACTTCTGGAAGCATCCCGCGATATCCGTGCGTTTCCCCGGCTCCGCGGCATCCAGCGCGTGCAGGACCCCTTGCAGGCTCCCGGCACGACTCGACGGCGGCCGATAGTGCCGCACCGAATCGTCGAACACGATGAGCCCCACCGGATCGTGCTGACGCGAGGCGAGATACGACAACGCCGCCGCGAGAAACTTCGCGTACTGCAGCTTGCTGACGCTCGTCGACTGGTAGCCCATGGACGCGCTCGCATCGAGGATCACGAACAACCTCGTGTTCGTCTCACCCTGATAGCGCCGAATGTACGTGCGCTCCGTGCGCGCAAACACATTCCAATCGACGAAGCGCGGATCGTCCCCTTCCACGTAGGCACGGAACTCCGCGAACTCCTGGCTGAACCCGAATCGCGGCGACCGGTGCAACCCGATCAGGAATCCTTCCACCGCCGTGCGCGCCACCAGCTCGAGGTTCGCGAGCCCCGCGAGCACCTCGGGCGTGATCAGCCGTGCGGAAGGATTTGCACTCACGCACGAACCTGCGAGTCGACCATCTCGGTGAGCACCTTGTCCACCGTCACGCCATCCGATTCGGCCTGATAGTTCGTGAGCACACGATGACGCAGCACCGGCAGAGCCAGCGCGCGCAAGTCGCTTTCATCCACGTGATAACGCCCGGCCATGAGCGCCCGGGCTTTTGCCGACAGCGTCAGGAACTGCGTGGCACGCACGCTCGCGCCGAACCGCACGTAGCGCTTCACTGCATCCGGCGCGGACGCTTCGCTGGGCCGGGTCGCGCGAACCATGTCCACGGCCTTCCGCTGCATGGCTTCCGATACCGGCACCTGCCGCACCAGCCACTGGAACTTCAGGATCTCTTCCGGCCCCGTGCACGCATCGACCCTCGGCAGCGCCATCTGCATGGTGTTGCGCTCGACGACGCGTCGCTCATCCTCGGCGCTCAGGTAGTCCAGCAGCACATTGAACAGGAAGCGATCGAGCTGCGCTTCGGGCAGGGGATACGTTCCTTCGAGCTCGATTGGATTCTGCGTCGCCAGCACGAAGAACGGCGCTTCGATCTCGCGCGTGTTTCCGCGCACGGTGACGGAGCGCTCCTGCATCGCTTCGAGCAGCGCGGCCTGCGTTTTCGGCGGTGTGCGATTGATTTCGTCGGCGAGCAGCACGTGTGCGAATAGAGGCCCGGGCACGAACGTCCAGCGGCGATGACCGGTCGTCGGATCTTCCTCGATGATGTCGGTGCCCGTGACGTCCGTCGGCATGAGGTCCGGCGTGAACTGGATGCGCTTGAAGCTGAGGCCCAGTGCATCGGCGAGCGTGCGCACGAGCAACGTCTTCGCGGTGCCGGGCATGCCGGTGATGAGGCAATGACCGCCGACGAGCATGGTCAGCAGCAGATGGTCGACCACCTCGTCCTGGCCCACGATGATGCGGCCCACCTGCTCGCGAATCGCGGTCAGCCGGTCGCGGAACGTCCCGACGAGCTGGCGGGTTTCGCCGCTCGAAAGGTTCTGAGGCACTGCGTCGTTCATTGAGTTGGCTTTCCGGTGATTTCGAGCAACAGGTCCTGGGCGGGTCGGAAATGAGGCGCCGTTTCCAGCGCATCGAGCAGATGGCGGCGGCTGCCCGAGCGATCTCCCAGGGAATTCAATGCACGCGCGATGCCAAAATTGGCGGACGCGCTGTCGTGCGCATCCAGCGCCAGCAGCACGCGATATTCGCGTAGCGCATCGTTCGCCTTGCCGCCGGCGCTGAAGCGCTCGCCGAGCTTCGCATGGAGCGAAGCGTCGAGCGGCTCGACGAGCGTCAACGAATTCCACACTTCGAGCGCCTGCTGCGACTGGCCGGCTTCATCGAGCCAGGTGGCGAGCTTTCTCAGCGCGGCCGGGTCCCAGCCTCCGAGCTCGCGGTAACGTTGGAGCGCGCCGAGTGCGTCCGGTCGTTTGCCGGTTGCATCGTAGGCGCGCGCGAGCAGGAGCCACGGGCTCCCCCCGAGTGTGTAGTCCGGGAATATATCTACTGCGCGACGGGCGGGCTCGATGACCTCGGCCCACTTTTCGTCGCCCGCGGCTTCGTGCGCGGACTTCATCGCGGCTTCCCATGTCTTCGGGTCGTTGAGGATTTTTTCGAAGCGCTTTTTCATGAACTCGCCGAAGGCCTTGTCGAAATCGGCGGGCGGCATCTTGAAGGTGGCTTCGACCGCCGCGGCCGTCGTGGTGTCACGCGTGAACTGGCGGAGCAGGGCCACCAGCTTGTCGAAGCCCCATTGCTGCTCGATGAACAGGCAGATGAGGCCGCTCTGCACGTACGAGACCTGGATCTGGTCCGGGTAGTCCGGGCGGATGAAGCCTTCGTCGAGTCGGGCGACGGGCAGGAACTTGCCGTCGCGGAACACGTCCAGCGCGCGCGGTGTGACGGCGATGCCGGGCGTTGGGCCTGTTCGCCATTCCTCGAATACGGAAATGCCTTCGCTCAGCCAGCGCGGCACGCGGTGATCGGTGACGGACAGCGTGAACACGTGCGCCATCTCGTGCCACAAGGTGCTGCCCCAATGGAAATCGCCGGTGGAGCGGCCGGAAGGGCTGTCCATCGCCACGAGATAACCGAACGTCACGCCGAGCAGGCCGATGCCGGGGAGGCCCGCCGTGCGCACGGCGAAGTCGTCGTGATTCGGATAGAGCTCGATGTTCACGGGCTGCTTCGGCTGAAAGCCATAGCGGCGCGAGAACGTGGAGATGCTGTCGCGGACGACCTTCTCTACGTACGGACGCATCGCGCCGGATTCCTTGCGATCGAGGCGCATCACGATGTCGGGAGAGGTAGCGCGTTCGACCGAGAAGTCCTTCAGCTTGTCGAGCACGCGGAGCGTGTTGACCGTGGTGGCGCTGAAGGGATCGCCGGAGTAGGCGCGTTCGAGCGATTGGCGCGCGCCCTCGAGATCTCCGAGGCGCAGCAGGTTCACGCCCAGCTCGGCGTGCGCGGACCAGCGGGCGGGCTGCACATCCACGGAGCGCTTCAGCCAGTCCGTCGCCTCGGCGTAGCGACGGCGCATGATTTCGTAGTGCGCGAGCATTTCGAAGACACCGCCGTAGCGCGGGTTGTAGGCGAGTGCCTTGTCGATCCAGCGCCTGGCTTTCTCGTCGCCTTTCAGCAGGTCGAGTGCGGCGAGCAGCTCGTAGGCTTCGAGTGGCGGTTGCTTCTGCTCCTCTGCGAGCGAGACGGCCTTCTCCAGCGAGCGCCCGGCTGAGGCGTATTGGCCGTCGTCGAGGTCCATTCTTGCCGAGAGCAGATGCGCTTCGATGAGCTTGTTGCCGAGGACGCGGTCGCCACCCTTGTCGAGGACGGTCTTGACGAGCGCGCGGGCATCGCCGTCGAAGGTTTCGGACATCAGGTGTGCGACGCTCAGGCGCGCGTAGACATCGTCCGCGTCGATTTGCAGCGCCTCGCGGAAGAGGTCGGAGGCTTCGGCGTACTGGTGAGTGGCGAGGTAGAGGCGGCCCCAGCGGACGCGACCCCGTACTTCCTTTTCGTCTGCGGCCAGGGCCTCGCGGAACAGGTCGTTTGCGCGGCGGACATCGTCCAGTGCCCAGGCTGCTTCGGCGTTGATCAGGAGATTGTTTTGCGAGCGGAGAAGCTGCTCGTAGCAGGTACGCGACTCGGTGATGCGGCCGCGGTCGCGGTGGTCGTCGCACGCGCGCAGTGCTTGCGGACGCTGCGGGTCGTAGTCGAAGTCCTGAGCGCGCGCGCTGCCGCCGAGGGTGGCCAGCGCCAGAAGAGTCCACAGTTGCAGGCGTGACAAAGAGATCATCGCTGCTCTCGCGCTTGTGTTCCACCCAACGCGGTCTTGCGTTCATCGATCCGCCGATCGAGCTTCGCTAAATCGATCAGCACTTTTTCCAGCTCATCGTAGTACTGCTGCTCGGGGAGCGATCCCTTGCGGCCCTTCAGCTCCTCGATCCGCTGATCGAAACCGGCCTGCTGTTTCATGAGATCCGCAAGCGCTGCATCGTCCGGGAGCGAGGCGCTGTCACCGAGCCGGGCCACGATGAACCGCGCTGCGCTCGCGCCCTCGATGCGCGAATGCTCCGTGGCGAGCGCCGCGTCCGACTTGAAGGTATCAGCCACCTTGCGCGCGGCAAACTCGTATGCTTCTTCAACCGTCACCGTCTCATTCTTGTCACGGTCCGCCTCGGCGGAAGTCAGCGCCTCCACCCAGTACTGCGCAAAGCGCGTGGCGTTGCGTTCGCCACCACTCTTCGTGGCGGTAATGACGATGCGATTCGGCCGCTTCCAGATTTCCGCGACGGCACCGCTCGAGCTCGTTGCATTCACCACGAGCTGCTGGTTGGCAGCGAGCTTGTCGAGGATCGCAGCGATCTCGCGCCCCGTGACGTCCGGCCCCGGAATGTTGAAGCGATAGTCGTCCCCATCGAAGCTCCCGTGCCCGATGAGCACGACGACCACCTGATCGTCCTTGCGCGCCTTGCTGACAAATGTACTCAGCTCACGCTTGAACGCGTCGCGCTTCGTGTTCTCGCCCCCGAGCTGCACCACGTTCTCCGACGCTGCGCCAGCTCGCTTCGCCGCCTGGGCGATTGCAGAGGCCTGTTCCTCGAAACGATGCGCGTACTCCGCCTCGCCCCCGAGCCCGCTCACGACGAACACGCGCAAGTCCGCGTACGCCGGCGACACCGCCAGCGCCAACGTGAGCAGCCATGCACGCGCGGGCTTCACAAAGTCTTCCACCTCAGCCTGAGCAGCCACTCGGCCGCCTTGAGCGCCAGAAGAAGGAGGAACAGCGCCGGCAGATTCCACAGGTCCAGCGTCTGTCGCTCGACGATACCGGCTTTGGAGTAGCGCATGGCGTCCGGAATGTCGCCGAGCTGGTCGAGTCGCCAGTAACGTCCGCCTGTTGAATCCGCAATCCGCTGCAGCAGCGGCCGGTTCTGCTGGGTGCGGAAGTGCTCGACGATGCCGTCGTTACGCCGGAAATGCGTCTGCAGCGAGCCGATGTCGGTGGAGCCGTTCTTCGCCTGCATGGTGAGCCGATAGAGACCCGTTGCATTCGCCTGGACGGTCGCCGTGTAGCGGCCATCCCCCTGACCCGACGCCATCATCGGCTGGTTCGTGGTGACGCCATCGTCGGACGTCACTGTTAAATTGACCGCGGCCTCGTTCAACGGTTCGAACTTCTCGTTGTGAAGTTCCGCATTCACGACGACCTTGCGCTCGTCGTTGTAGACCTTCTGCGACGTGGTGAGCGAAAGGCGCGACGGCGCGGAGTCCGCGACGGCATGGAGGAGCTGCCGCCAGAAGGTGTAATGCCGCTGGTCTTCGTGAGGCAACCTCATCCGCCAGCGCCACGTGCTCGCCGTGCCGAGCAGGAACGTGGTGCCGCGGCCGTAGTGCTGCCATACGAGCAGCGGCTGACCCCGGTTCTGGTTTGTCACGGCATCGAGCAGGACGACCGCGCCGGGCTTCAGCGGGCCGAGGGGCTGCACGTCCGCGAACGAAGGCATGTCGTTCCACGCCTTCACGTTCTTCATCGGATCGTCATCCAGGCGAGTGATGGGCGACTCCGTTCCGTATGCCGTGAGACGCGCCTTGCCAGTCGTCAGCGTGAAAGTCTTCGCCGTTCCCTCCGGGAGACGCGCGGGCAGAGTCTGCGCGACGGGTACGCGCTGCCAGCCGCCGTCCGAAAGTCCATCGCGCCCTGCGAGCATCAGCAGGCCTCCGCCGCGCTTGTCGACGAAGTCCCTCAGGGTCTGGTGCTGTTCGTTGCTGAGTGCGGAGGCTTCGAAGCTGCCAATGATCACCGCATCGAACGCGAACAGGTCTGCCGCACTCTGGGGGAATCCCTTCGCCAGCTCTTCGCCCGATTCGATGCCCTGGCGGTAATAGCGGTTCGGCGTAGCGCGCACCATGCTGGCAATGCGCAGAGCCGACGTATCCGTCTCCGCAGCGCGCCGGATGAACTTGTACTCCCAGCGAGGCTCGCCTTCGATGTAGAGGATGCTCCGCTTCTTCGGCTCCACGTCGATGACGTGCGTGCGCGTGTTGTTGATCGTGTTGCGCTCGTCCGGCAGCGGGTCCAGCGTGAAGCGCAGATCGCGCACGCCAGGATCGCCGGCGAGCAGCACAATCGGGTGCGTCGTGATCCCTGCGTCGGAGGAAAGCTCCACATCGTCTGCGGCAAGGAGCTGCTCGCCGTCGTACACGCGCAGGCGCGTCTTCGCTTTCGAGTCGTGGCGGATGCTGACTTCTGCGATGAGCACTTGGCCCGGCGTGGCGCTCTGCGCGAGCGACACCGAATCCAGCTCCAGATCGTTCGTGTTCTTTTCCGGCCCGACACCCACGGTGTGCACGGGGACGCCGAATGAGGCCAACTCCGTGAGCCGCTCTTCGCTCAGTGAGCCGCCGTTCTCCGCGCCGTCCGTGATGATGACGATTCCCGACAGCGGCGCGGTCGCGCCCGTCTGCAGCACTGAGTAGAGCGCATCGCCGATGCGCGTCTGCGTGCCCGGTGGCGGCACATCCGTAAGCTGCTTGAGCGATTGCACCTGCCCAGAGAAGCTGAAGAGGCGCACGCCGAAAGACTTCCGGAATGCATCGAGCGTTCCGGACTCCAGCGTGCGCACGGATTCCTGCAACCGTGACTCACTGTCTTCGCCATGGGCCATGCTGGCCGATGCATCCATCACGACCGCGACGACGTTCTCGCGATCCTTCACACGCTCCACGAGCAGCACCGGCCGCCACAGCATCACGAGAATCACCGCAAGCATCGCAGCCTGCAGCACTCCGATCCCGATGCGCCGACCCACGCTGAGGTGCTGCCGGCGCAGGAGACTCACGCCGATGAGCAGCGCGCCCGCTACGCAAAGCGCGATGAGCAGCCACAGCGGCCAGCTGCTGGAGAACGACAGCTCACCGGCGCGGTAGGCCCAGGGCGAATATTTGAAGAGGAGCTCGAACACCTGCATTTGCAAACGCGGAAGACTGCGTCAATGTGTCATCGAGTAGAGGAGGTAGTTGATGGCGAACCGGTAGGCGATCGCGGTGAGCGGCTGCGGATAGCCCGGGTTGTCCGCGTGCTCCCAGGCATCGCCCAGATCCATGTTGAAGTTGATGACCACGACCAGCCGACCCGTGTCGTCATAGATGCCTCGCCAGTGGGGGGTGTAGCCGTCCTTCTCCCAGGTACGGCCGCTCATCGCGCCGTAGATGCTCGGGATCTGCGGACGCTCGATCAGATCGTAGAGCACATGGAAGACTTCGTCCGAATCGGGAATCTCGACGACCGGATGGTCCGGATAGACCCGCCGCATCGAATGCATGAAGCCTTCCCATTCGTACGTGCCGTGGAAGTCGTCCACGACGAGGAAGCCGCCGCGGTCGAGGTACTCGCGCAGACGCACGATCTCCGTGTCCGACAGATCCCAGCCGCCCACTTCGACGGCGTACAGGAACGGGTGATCGAAGATGGAATCGTCTTCCAGCCGAACCGCCGTGCCTTCGCTCGCGGCGTTGATGCGCGTGAGGCGGCGGATGCCCTGCAGGAGGTGGGTCTCGGCTTCCGGCGCGTCTGTCATCCAGCGGTAACCGCCGAAGCCCCAGCCGCGCGCAAACTCCGGACTCTCCGGATAAATGAGACGCACGAACTCGAACTCGGTGGTCGGCCGCCGTGCGCTCTCGCGCGGCATGTCGTCGAGCCCGCTGGCGCCGACCACGAGGAACGGGCACAGCACGAGCGCGACGATCGACGCCGCCCGCAGCACTTGTCCCGCTGCCCGTTTCATCCTGGCCTTAAGTCTCCTGCGGTTCCCACTGATCGTGGTCTGCTCCGGCCCGATTTTCTATAGTGCCGGGGTGACATTAGGAAATTTCAGCGCTTCTCGCACCTTACGGTTCGGTCTGCGGATGGCGCTGGCCGTCGCTGTCCTCCAATTGGCACAGAGTCAGACACATGGCGGCTCCGGGAGCCCGGGTCCGGAAGCCGAATTGCACATCGCACGCATGATTTACACGAGTGCCGGCGGCACGCGCGGGTTCGGCGGATTCGGCAGGCCGTGGTGGGCGATCGACTATCCGGAGGCCGAGTACCACTTCCGGCAGGGCGTGCGGCGGCTGACGCGCATCAATATTGCGGACGACAGCCGGCACCTGCAGCTCACGGACGACGCGCTGTTCGACTATCCCTGGCTGTTCGCCCAGCAGGTGGGGCGTTGGTCCCTCACGGACGCGGAGACGGCGCGCCTGCGGGAGTACCTGCTGCGCGGCGGGTTCATGGTGGCGGACGATTTTCATGGGCCCTGGCAATGGGATGTGTTCGCCGAAGCCATGCACCGGGTGTTCCCGGACCGGCCGATCGTCGATCTTCCCGATGACGCCGAAATCCTGCATGTGTTGTACGACCTCGACGAGCGCACGCAGATTCCCGGCCGGCGCATGATTCGCGAGCTCGGCGACGGGCGCGTCGCGATCTATCCCGAAGGATCGCCGCCGCGCTGGCGGGGCATCTACGACGACCAGCACCGGCTGATGGTCGTCATGAACTTCAACATGGACATGGGCGATGCGTGGGAGCACGCCGACGACCCCGTGTACCCGGAGCCGATGACGGCGCTCGCCTACCGGTTCGGGATCAACTATGTGTTGTACGCGATGACACACTAGAGCCGTTAGACTCGCGCACTCTGCAAAACGAAGGGGGCGATATGACTCGAGCGATGAAGGGATACGGCAGGCAGGTGGCGCGCGCCACGGGATTCGTGGCGGCGGCGTTGCTCGCGTGCAGCGTCGGCGCGGCGGCAGCCAGCGGTCAAACGACCGGCCCAGCGCTGAAAAAATTGCAGGACGTCGTGAACGGCGATCACCGCACGGCCGAGCAGAAGGCGCGCGACCAATATCGCCACCCGGTGGAGACGCTCGCGTTCTTCGGCATTCAGCCGAACATGACGGTGGTGGAGCTGTGGCCGCTCGGCGGCTGGTACAGCAGCATCCTCGCGCCGTACGTGAAGGGGAACGGCAAGTTCTACGCGGCCGCGATGGATCCGGAGTCGAAGGACCCCGGCGACATTCGCTACAACTCGCAGTTGAAGACGATGCTCGACGCGCGGCCAGATCTGTATAGCGAAGCGAAGTGGTCCGTGCTCTCCAAGAGCAAGAAACAGCTCGCGCCGGATGGCACGGCGGACATGGTGCTGACGTTCCGGAACATCCACAACTGGGCGTGGGACGGCGACGCGAAGAACGTGTTCGAGGCGGCGTACCGCGCGTTGAAGCCGGGTGGCGTGCTCGGCGTGGAGGAGCATCGGCACAACGATCCCAACTTCGAGCCGAAGAAACCGGGCGAAGCGTATGTGGGCGAGGCCTATGCGGTGAAGCTCGTCGAGTCCGTGGGCTTCAAGCTGGCCGGCAAGTCGGACATCAACAACAATCCGAAGGACACGAAGGACTACCCGAAGGGCGTGTGGACGCTGCCGCCGACGTTCGCGGAAGGCGAGAAGGATCGGGCAAAGTACGCGGCGATCGGCGAATCGGATCGCTTCACGCTCAAGTTCGTGAAACCCGCTTCATGAGGTCACGATGGCCGATCTGACGCTCGAGCTGATTCGCGCGGCGCGCGAGCGCATTCGCGACAAGATCAATCGCACGCCGGTGCTGACCAGCGAAGTGCTCGATGGTCTCGCCGGCGCGGCGTTGTTCTTCAAGGCGGAGAACCTGCAGCAGATCGGGGCGTTCAAGGCGCGCGGGGCCACGAACGCCGTATTCATGTTGTCCGATGCGGAAGCGGCGCGGGGCGTGGTCACCCATTCTTCGGGCAATCACGCTGCCGCGCTCGCTCGTGCCGCGCGGTTGCGCGGCATTCCCGCGTATATCGTGATGCCGACGAACGTGCCGAAAGCGAAGCAGGCGTCGGTTCAGCGTCTCGGCGCGAAGGTCACCTTCTGCGAGCCTACGGTGCAAGCGCGTGAAGCGGCAGCTGCGAAGCTCGTGGCGGAGACCGGCGCGCAGCTCGTTCATCCTTACAACGACTTGCGCGTGATGGCGGGGCAGGGCACGGCGACGCTGGAGCTGCTCGAAGATGCTCCGAACCTCGATGTGGTGATGTGCCCGGTCGGCGGTGGGGGCCTGGTGAGCGGCACTGCTGTCGCGGCCAAGGGCGTGAAGCCCGGCATTCGTGTGATCGGCGTGGAGCCTGCGGGTGCGGACGATGCGTATCGCTCGTTCAAGGCGGGGCAGATCGTTTCGGACGGAACGCCGCATACCATTGCGGATGGATTGCGCGGCCGGCTCGGTGACAAGACCTTCCGTGAAATTCGCGAGCACGTCGACGACATCGTCACCGTGTCCGAAGGTGCCATCGTGCAGGCGATGCGCACGTTGTGGGAGGCGTTGAAGATTGTCGTGGAGCCGTCGGCCGCCGTGCCTTACGCGGCGGTCATCGAACACAAGCTCGATGTCAGCGGCAAGCGGGTCGGCATCATTCTCACCGGCGGCAATCTCGATCTCGATTCCCTTCCCTGGGCAAACACCGAAGTGCTTTAGGTCACTGCGTCGATGAAGGTGCGCGCTCCTGCTGCTGCAGGACGCGGGCCTGCTCGCCGATGTAGGCGCGCACGGCTTCGGCATCGTCGGGCGAGAGGTACTTCGACCAGCTCACCATGCCGCGATCCGTGAGCGCGCCATCGAGCACGACCGTGCGCCACGCTTGTGGATCGGTGAGCATCGGCGAGCGGCGCAAATCCGGAATGACATTGGCGGATTGCGTGTCGTAGCCGTGGCAGCGGGCGCAATAAAGATCGTAGTGCGCTTTGCCCAGGTCGTAGGCAGCTTTCGCCGCCACCTGCTGAGGAGGATTTGCGCCGGGCGCGAAGGGCGCCTCCGGCGGAAGCGTTCCGGCTCCGTCGAGTTTGAACGCGAGCATGCGGCCGGCATGTCGAACGCGTGCCGGTGCGTTGAAGGAAAGCAAAGAGGCGCCCGAGGAGACCGCGACGTACTGTTCGCCATCGACCGAGTAGGTGACGGGCCCGGCATGGATCGCATTTGGCGTCGGGTAACTCCACGCGCGCGCGCCGTTGTCCGCGCGAAATGCGATGAATTCGCCGAGCAGGCCTGCGCGGGTGCGGCCCTGGAACACCAGATTCCCCGCTGTCGCGAGCACACCGTTGCCGCGACCGTTCGCGCGCCACACTTCTGACTGAGTCGCCGGGTTCCACGCGATGAGGTACGCCGCTGCGGGCCCGAACGGGGAACCGCCCGGTCCGTGCAGCATCGCATCCCGATCGATGCCGATGTGGGGCATACCTTGCTCGTAGCGGAACTCGGGCGTGGCCTGGTAGTACGTGGAGCTTTCCGTGGCCGGTATATAAAGGAGACCGGTCAGCGGGCTGAATGCCACGGGATGCCAGTTGTGCGCGCCACCGCCACCGGGCACACCGAGCCATCCGGACTGGCGGTAGCGCGCGGCCTCGACGATCTCCGGTCGGCCCGTCGTGAGTTCCACGCTCTTCGCCCAGTTCACGCCGGAAATGTATTGCCGCGCGGAGAGCACCTTGCCGTTCGCGCGATCGATGACATAGAAGAAGCCGTTCTTCGGCGCGTGCAGCAGCACCTTCTTCGGCGTGCCGGCGATCTTCAGCTCGACGAGCGTCATGTCCGCGATCGAGTCGTAGTCCCATTCTTCGCCGGGCACTTCCTGGTAGTGCCACTTGTAGCGGCCCGTGTCCGCATCCACTGCGACGATCGATGCGAGGAAGAGGTTGTCGCCCTGGCCGGCTGAGCGATACGTGCGATTCCACGGATAGCCGTTGCCGGTGGCGAGGTACACCTGGTTGAAGTCCGGATCGAACACGATCGCGTTCCAGACGTGGCCGCCGCCGCCGTACTTGTACCACTCACCGAACCACGTCGGACGCGCGATTCGCGCGAGTGCGTCGTCGGATGCAACGCCGTCGGGCTTCGCTGCGGGATCGCCCGGCACGGTGTAGAAGCGCCATACGAGCTTGCCGGTCTGGGCGTCGTATGCGCTTACGTATCCGCGGCCACCGAATTCAGAGCCTGCGTTGCCGATGAAGACTTTGCCGCGCGCGATGCGCGGGGCCCCGGTGATCGAGTACGTCGTGCCCGCCGGAGTTGTCGTCACGCTCCACACGGGCGTTCCGGTGGCGCCATTCAGCGCGATCAAGCGGCCATCGACAGTGCCGACGTAGATCTTGCCTTTGTACACAGCGACACCACGATTGACGATGTCGCAGCAGGCTGGAACGCCGGCAGCTCCGGGCACCTTCGGATCGAAGAACCAAACCTGAGTGCCGGTTTTCGCGTCGAGCGCGTACACCTTGCTCCAGGCCGTCGACACGTACATCACGCCATCCACGATGAGGGGCGTGGACTCCTGGCCGCGCGTGGTGTCGTAGTCGAAATACCAAGCGGGCTTCAGCCGACTCACCGTCTGCGTGTTGATCTGATCCAGAGTCGAGAAGCGCTGCTCGCGCCAGTCACCGCCATGAGTGATCCAGTTTTGCGGCTCGCGCTCGGGATGCTCCAGTCTCGCGTCGTCCACATTCGCCACGCCCGTGCGCGGACTCAGCGACGTGACGCACGAGAACAGCGGCAGCATGAGCAGGCTCGCCGCCAACAAAATCCCCGCCAGCGTCTGTCTTCGAATGGCGTTCATCGTCCAGGATCAAAGAGCTGCCCGACGGACAGTGTGCAGGGCTTAAATGTGCCTGTCACCACGCGGTCACAACCGAAGCAGCAGAATCCGCCTCAGGATCCTCATCGAGATCAGGGATGAAAGACCAGAGATTCCGAGGTCGAACGTCGATGCAGGCCGGTGCGGTGCTCGCCGGCGTGCTGTCAGCGGCGCATGTCGAAGCCGCAGTGATCTACACCGCACGTTCGAGCATGTTGCAAACGTCGCACGGTGTGTGTGACGCGCAGGGATGCGGCCAGCGAATAGACAACTCGAGCAGCAGCACGGACTTTGCTCCCTACGACGTGAGCATCGACTCTGGCTTTGCCTCCGGCATCGCCACGGCCAGCCAGCAATCATCGATGGATGCGAGCGGCATCACGGTGAGCATGTTGTCTACGGCGGAGGGACAGGCGATAGCTGCCGCCGCTTCCCGGTTTTCCGTAGATTTCGTGCTCGATGAGGCGATGCTGCTCCACCTGGTCGGCTACAACTACAACTACTGGGACGGTGGCCACACGACCGTCCGGCTCACCGGACCCGACGGCTTCCAGCTCCAGTCGCAATACACGTATACCAATGGCACGATCGACGACTACCGCATCGATACCGCCGATCCGCCGACTGGGTGGCCGCCAACCGCTTACCCTACGGTGCTGCAACCCGGCGCCTATACGTTCTTTGTCGACGCTGTGGCGGAAGGACCCTTCAGGCACTTCATTTCCGGGGCGACCGCGCAATTGAGTCTTGCGCCCGTGCCGATTCCGGCGGCGTGGTTGCTATTGGCCTCCGGGCTCATGGGTGTCTCGTTCCTTCGGCGGCGTTAGATCTCCAGCAGATCGCGGCCGACGACAATTTTTCCGCTGAACTGGGTGCCGGCGGCATCGAGCCACATCTGGTCGGTGATTTCGGGGTCATCTGGGGGAACCAGGTGCGAGAGCACGAGCAGTTTGACGCCAGCCTCGCGGGCTACGCGGCCGGCATCTTCCGCGGTGGTGTGATGGGACAGCATGCTTTTGCGCAGAGAGGTCGCGTTCGGCACGCGTGAGGCGAGTCGGTCGATGCCCGGCATGAACATCGCGTCGTGGACGAGGACGTCGGCGCCTTTGGCGAGTGCGATCAGGGAATCAACAGGGGTGGTGTCGCCTGAGATCACGATCGATCGGTCTGGTGTGTCGAAGCGATAGCCGAGGGAGGGCGTGACGGGTGGATGATTCACCACCGCGGCAGTGACCTTCACATTCGCATCCTGCATGACGACGCCACCCTGACTGATTTCGTGGGCATGCACTAGCGGTTGGAGTGGTGGCCGCCCCTCGTCTTTGGTACGCGTCTCGATGTCGTAGGCATTCAGCTCGAAGAACAGGCGCGTCATGCGATCGAGCGGCGGCGGGCCGTACGTGTCGACACGAGTGCGCAGGCCGGCGGTCCAGGCGAGCAGCATCAGGTTGCCGTAGTCGGCGTTGTGGTCTGAGTGATGATGGGTGATGAAGATGGACTTCAGGCTTGCGAGCGGCACGCCCGCGAACGCCAGCTGCCGCGCCACGCCGTCGCCGCAGTCCACGACGTAGGCGGCGTCGTTTACGACGATTACCTGCGCTGACCCGGAGCTCGCCTTGCGTGGCCGTGGTCCGCCGCCGGTGCCCAGCAGGATTAGCCGCGTCCGGCCGCCGCCCGAGGCCGCGCGCGAATCGCGCCATGCGACGCTGGCGGTCGCCGCCGCGGCGAGCGTCCCGCCGATCGCGGAACGCCGAGTCCACTTTTGGGCCCCCTTCATCTGCCCTAGTGTGACCAAAACCGGCGCAACCCGGCAGGGCGTCCCGTGTCCTGTCCTCACACTGCACCTCCAAGGGGCTCCCAGTGCGTATTTCCACAGCAGAAGCGCCGGATTTCACCCCGGCCTGGAGACCCGCCATGTCGTTCCGCCTGCTCGTTGTCGCGCTGCTGTGTTTTGGCCTGGTCGGCTATGCCGAGGCACAGGGGCCGCAGTTGAAGCTCCCCGATTTCAGCCACCTGCGCGGCAAGGCCACCGAGTCCGTCGACATCTCCATTGGCTCGTTCATGTTCTCCCTGGCGAGGCGGTTCATGGACGACAGCGACCCGGAGAGCGCCGCCGCCAAGGACCTGTTGAAAGGCATCCGCAACGTGCGCGTCCGCCACTACGAATTCCCCGACGACAACATGTACTCGCAGTCCGACATCGATGGCGTCCGGTCACAGCTTTCATCCGGCGGCTGGAACCCGCTCGTGCACGTGCGCGACCAAAGGAAGAACGAGGACGTCGACATCTACGTCGCGATGGAGAACGACAAGGTCTCCGGCTTCGTCATCGTGGCCAGCCAGCCGCGCGAATTCACCATCGTCAACGTGGTCGGCACGATCGATCCCGCGCAGATCCAGGCGTTCCACGACCGCTTCCGCTACGGCGACACACTCTGATGACGTCCCGTGCCGGACGATGAAGCATGCAACGCGCGCGACTGGTTGACCCGGGCCCGCTCCGGCGATTCGCTGGCTTTTGCCGCGATCGTGCGCGGGCACCAGCGCATGGTCTACAGTCTGGCGCTGCGCATGCTCGCGGACCGGCACGAAGCCGAGGACCTGGCACAGGAAGCGTTCATCCGCCTGCATCGGCGGCTCACGCTGATCCAGTCCGAGTCGCACCTGGTGTTCTGGTTGCGCAAGGTCACGACTCACCTTGCAATAGACCGCCTGCGGCGGATGCCCCGGCACGAGGTCGTGTCCTTGAATCGTGAGCCCGACATCGCGGGCGAGCCGAACGCCAGCGACCCTTTGCTGCAGAGACAACTGCGCGGACTGGTCGAGCAGCTCCCACCCGCGCCCCGCGCCGTCGTGCTCCTGCGCTACCAGGAGGATCTCGATCTGACCGAAATCGCCGAAACCCTCGACATGTCCGTCAACACGGTGAAGAGTCACCTGCGACGTTCGCTGGCCACGATGCGCAAACGTTTCCCCGATTCTTCCGTGAGTGAGGCCGCGGACCTGGAGCTGGACGAGGACCCAGCGTCATGAGCAACGATCTCGAAAAGGAGCTGCGGGACGCCCTGCGCCCCGTCGATCCCGACGAAGGCTTCACCCTGCGTGTCATGGCACGCATCGAGGAGGAAGAATCGCGATCGAAGCGCTGGTGGCCGCCGCTGCAGGTCCGCTGGTTGCCGGTAGCGCTCGCGGCGTCCGCGCTGGTCGGTGCGGTTCTCATGGATGTGTGGCACGACCGCCAGCAGCAGGGCCTGGAGGCCCGGCAGCAGCTCATCCAGGCGCTGCGAGTGACAGGCGAGAAGCTGGATCTCGCTTACCGCGGAGTGAACGCCGACACGGGCGCGTGACCATGAGAACGCCAGCACTGAAATACATCCTGTCGATCATCGCGCTGGTGGCGCTGATGCCATGCCGGCCCACGGTGGCGGCGGATGCGCAGCTCAAGTTGCCCGAGTTCCCGGGTCTGGAAGAGCAGGCGAGCCAGACCGTCAACATCACGCTCGACGCCAATCTCATCCGGCTCGCAGCGGGCTTCCTCGATTCGCAGAAACCCGAGGACGCCGCCGCGAAAGAGTTGATCGCAGGGCTCAGAGGCATCTACGTGCGCAGCTTCTCGTTCGACACCGATTTCGCGTATCCGCTGGGCGACGTCGAACGTTTGCGCAAGCAGTTGTCGGCGCCCGGATGGCAGCGGCTGGTGGAAGTCCGCAGCCGCAAGGAAAAATCGGCGGTGGACGTCTATCTCTCGGTGGATCGTAACGTCGTGAACGGGCTTGCCATCATCGCGAGCGAGCCGCGTGAGTTCACGATCGTCAACATCGTCGGCCCGGTGAATCTGGAGAAGCTCCATCAGCTCGAAGGCCGACTCGGCATCCCGAAGCTCGAGCTGGAAGCGAAGACGCCACCGCGTCCCGAGCGCTGATCACAGCTCGAGGCGCATGAAGACGAGCCAGCTCTTCAGAGCATCCGGCAACTCGTAGTACGGCTCGATACGCACGAACCCCAGAGACTCGTACAGGCCGATTGCTTCCGCTTGCCGCACACTCGTGTCGAGCAGCATCGATGCGTATCCGATCGCACGCGCTTCCTGGATGACGACCTCGGCAAGCGTGCGACCGACACGTCGACCTTGAAAGCGCGGGTACACGAACATGCGCTTCATCTCACATGTCTGCTCGTCGAGCGCGCGAAGCGCCACGCAACCGGCGTACTCGCCGTCGCTACTTGCGAGCAGCAGCCGACCGCCGGGAGGCGAGTATTTCCCAGGCAGAGAAGCCAGCTCCTGCTCGAAATCGCCGGCACTGAAATAGTCGTCGATGAGTTGCCGGTCCGCGAGATGTCGCTCGCGATGCCACGCGACGAACGCGCGCATGAGGCTGCGGACGGCGTCGACTTGTGGACCGGTTTGCGCGCGGATGACCTCGATCATCCGCCAAGCGTACCTCCAAATAAAAAAAAGCACCGGCCCCGAGGAGCAATCGGGGCAGGTGCTGTAGGTGCAACCTCCTCAATCGGCCGGTTGCTTCTCGCAGGAGACCAGTGTGTTCCAGTCGGTGTACGCCCCCAGGGGGTTGCGCTGGAACGCCCAGACGTGCAGCTCATACAGCGCGTCCGGACCATAACGATTGGGGCCGGGGATGTAGTGCATCTGGTTGCCGTCCACCGAGGGGGTCGCCGCCTCCGGCGTCGGTTGCCAGAGCGCGGCAGGAATGACGAATTCGACCCCGACCAGGCGAAATTCTTCCTTCCCGTACAGGTTCTTCCCGAGCGGTTCGTAGATCAGCACCTCCGGCTCGTCGGGGTCGACCGTGCCGTTCATGAGGCGCGATTTCATGAACAGATGAATTCCCATGGCGCCTTTCTCGGGGCCGGTGACGCAGGTCGTCAGATCCTTCCAGCCCGAGTTGCGTGCGTAGTCGATGCTCGACCAGATCTTGTTCTTCGCGAAGACCTTGTCGATCAGGGTCTGCGAAACCGGGTACGAGGGATGGTGCTTGTTCTGGGTCAGGTCGGCCGCGCCGGCGAGCGGCAGACCCAGCGTCAGCAGCAGCGCGGGTGTCAGCTTTCGAATCACATCGGTCGTTGGCATTGTCGTTCCCCTATGGCCTGTGGAGAGGGCCTCGTTGTTGGTGGAAACGATAAAAGGCCGCGCAGAAACCAGAATCGGGAGGCATGCCCAAGTTTGGCGGGCCACATACCTAACTCTCGCGTCATCGGCTAGGCTGCGTGCGCCCCTGGCAAACGGAGAGCATCGGCATGCGCGCCTTCACGATTGCGGTTTCGTTACTGATCGCCACGTGTGCGAACACCGCGCAGAGTGCCGCAAGGACTGCGATGGCCGAGCCTTTCAAAATACACATTCCCGATGAAACGCTGCGCGATCTCGAGACGCGCCTGCGCGCGACGCGCTTTCCGGACCAGATCCCCGGCACCGGCTGGGACTACGGCACGGACACGCAATACCTGAAGGAGCTCGTGGCGTACTGGGCGAAGGACTTCGACTGGCGCGCGCAGGAGAAGAAGCTCAACGCCTTCCATCACTATCGCGCCGAGATCGACGGCGTGCGCATCCACTTCATTCACGAAAAGGGCAAGGGGCCGAAGCCGATTCCGATCCTGATGCTGCACGGGTGGCCGTCGAGCTTCGTGCAGTTCCAGAAAATCATCCCGCTGCTCACGGACCCGGCGGCACATGGTGCGCCCAACGCGCAGAGCTTCGACGTCGTAGTGGCTTCGCTCCCGGGCTACGGCTTTTCGGATGTGCCAAAGGAGCGCGGTTTCGCGATTCGTGCGATGGCCGAACGCATGACGAAGCTCATGACCGAAACGCTTGGCTACGAGCGCTTCGCGCTACGCGGCAGCGATATCGGCGGCAGCATCACCCAGCAGGTATCACTCGCACATCCGGACAAGGTGATTGGCGCACACATCACGGGGCTGATCCGTGGCGTGCCGACGCAGTCCGACAAGCCTCCGAGCGAGGCCGAGCAGAAATTCAACCGCGACCTGCAAGCGTGGACCAGCACCGAGCTCGCCTACGCGCAACTCCATTCGTCGAAGCCGCAAACGATTGCCGCCGCGCTGAACGACTCGCCGGCGGGACTCGCGTCGTGGATCGTCGAGAAATTCCGTCGTTGGGCCGACACGAAGGGGAACGTCGAGTCGCGCTTCACCAAGGACGAGCTGCTGACGAACATCACCATCTACTGGGCAACGCAGACGATCGGCTCGTCGATGCGCCTGTACTACGAGTTCTCGCGCGAGCAGCGCCTGACCGGCCGCGTTCCCGTGCCCACCGCCGCACTGATCGCACTCAACGACATGGTGCCGCCGCCGCGAGAGTTCGGAGAGCGCGTGTACAACATCGTTCGGTGGAATGAAACACCGGTGGGCGGTCACTTCCTCGAATGGGAAGAGCCGCAGCTCGTCGCGGAAGACCTGCGAGCGTTCTTCGGCTCGCTACCAGCCGCCGCCACCGCCGCCGCCACCACCTCCGCCCGATGAACCGCCACCACCGCCGCCCGAGCTCGAGCCGGGCGCGGTGGATGCCGAGGAAATCGCGCCGTTGAGTTGATTGCCGAGACTCGACGAGAAGCTGCCGAGATGGCGTGAGTCCCAGCTCGAGCCGGAGTACCACGAAGGATTCGCGGCTTGCGCTTGCTCGGCAAACACGCGCGCAAAACGCTCACCCCAGTTCTGTTCGACGCCGAGGCCGAGCGCTGCCGGCAGATACGCGTGATAGAGCTCGGGTGTGAGGGGAGGGGGCGGCGTCGTGACGCGCTTGAGGTCCTCGCCTTCGGCGACTTCCAGGTACATCTTGAAGCCACGGATGCGATCCATGATCGCGCGGCCTGCCACCGTCGGCGCCTTCAGCAGCTTGCCGAACACGCCGTTGGCGATGAGCCCCACGACGACCGCGACAGAGGTCGCCAGCCCGAGCGGCGTAACGAAGTACCACTCCGGTCGCACATGGAAATTTGCTGACGCGAACAGCGAGAGCAGAACGAGGATGCTCCACAGGATGCCGAGCGCGTGCCAGCCGCCGTTGATGCGGAAGAAGCTCGGCTGGAAGCGGCCCTTCAGCAGCTTCCTGTGCAACGTCTTCGCGCTGTTGACCCACGAGTGATTCGACTGCTTCAGCTCTAGCCGGTCGCCGAGCGAGAAGATCTGCGCGAGCAGCGAGTGTTCCTCCGCCGACAGCGTCTTCGCGCCCGGGCTCGTCTGCTTGACGAGCGCGAATTCCTTCTTCAGGCCGAAGAGCCCGGTCTTATCTTCCTCGACGACGAGATGGCCCTTCACCGCGAGGTTCAGCACGTCCGCTGCGAAACAACGGTCGTCGTAGCCCATCTCCGTGAGGTAGCGCATGGCGCCGGGCGTGATCCCGGGCGGTGGCTCGTACTCGGGAATGGGAATGCGACCGGGCGGGTCGCGGCCGACCCAGTTCCAGATCAGCACGTAGTAGATCAGCAGCACTGCGAGGCCGCCGATGCCATAGAGCGCGGGCCGCTGATCGGTGATGACGGCGTCTTCGCGAGCGGGCGGCGTATCGATGCCACGGAAAGTGTCCGATGAGAACGTGGACCCCGGTTCGCTGGTCGACGCAGTGCCCGGGCCCGTGTTTTCGACCTGGGGCGTGATGAAGCCCTTCGGCCACATGACGACGATCGTGAGTCCCTCGCGCCGGCCCAGCCTTGCTGTCGTCACGAAGGACGGCACGCCAGCTGCGAGCTGCGCAACGTACGCGCTGCCCTTCGCGCCCTGCGGCCCGGTGTACGCCTCCATGCGGATTTCGGCTTGCGGTACTTCGGCCGGCAGCCTGACGCGCGCACTGGCAGTGTCGATGGGGAAGTCCCAGCCATTGCCGGTGACGTTCCAATAGAGCTCGTCGTGATCGGAGAAGAAACCGAGCTGACGGTCGGTGCGGTACTCGATGTCGTATGTGTGCTCGCCTCGCGGCAGCATGTAGCTGGCCCGCCCGAGGTACACACGCACACCGTTGCCGCGATTCTCGGTGCGCCACTCCTCGGTGCTGCCATCACGCTGCGCCGACTGGAAATTGAAGCCGACGACGAACTGTCTGCCGTCGCGCCCGGGATAGACGGTTGGGAAATCCCGATAGATACCGCGCCGGATATTGTCGCCCTCCGCGCGCACGCGGATGGTCTCGTGCACGCTCAGTGAGCCGTCCGGCTGAACGGTGATCGTGCTGTCGTATGAGAGGATGCGCTCGTCGGCGTGCGCCTGTGAGAAGCACGCAAGCGCCAGAAGGGCGACGAGCGTGAGCGCCCACCTCACGAGAGAGCCACCTTCGGCGCCGCGGCCTGCTCCGGCTCGTCGAGATCGAAGAATTCGGCAAGCTCGAAGCCGGTGAGCCGGGCAACGATCAGGTCCGGAAAGCGCTGGATGCGGTTGTTGAACAGGTTCACCGCGCCGTTGTAGTAGCGGCGGGCGTACTGGATCTGGTTTTCGGTGTCGACGAGCTTCGCGTGCAGGTCCGCGAAGTTCTGGTTCGCCTTCAGGTCCGGATAGCGCTCGACGAGCGCCACGAGCTGCTTCACGCCCGTGCTGACGGAGCGCTCGACCTCACTGCGCGATGCGGGCGAGCCGCCGGTGACACCGTGACTTCGCAGCTCTGCGAGGCTGGTGAGCAGGGCGCGCTCGTAGCTTGCGTACCCTTTCACGATCTCCACCAGGCGCGGCACCAGGTCGTGCCGGCGGGTGAGCTGCACGTCGACGTCGCTCCAGGCTTGCGCCACCCGGTTCCGGTCGCGGATGAGCATGTTGAACACGACGATGGCCCACACGAGGAGTGCGGCCGGAATGGCAAGGATGAGTGTGGCGATCACCGAACGGGATCGTAATGGTCTGGTTCCCGAATGGGAATTGCCGCGAGCGCGGAGCGGTCGCCAGCGCCGGGTATGGCAGGCGCTGAGCGCCGACTTGCGTACTATCGGCTCATCGGGGAAGAAAAGTTTTTAAAAAAAGGTTTTTTCCCCAGAACGCGATAGCGGGGGCAACGCGATGCAGGCACGGCGACTACTCAGCGTTCTATTGGCCTCGGTCTGTGCACTCACAACAGCTCTGGCCGCGGACCTTCCCATCAAGCCCGCGCCGGCATTCACGCCTGCACAGCTCAACACGCTGCCAACCACAGCCTGGATCACCAACGGCGGCACGCTCTTCAATCAGCGCTACTCCCCGCTCACGCAGCTGAATCGCGAGAACGTCTCGAAGCTGAAGGGACTCTGGCGCACGAGCATGGGCTCCGGCGCGGGTCCGGCAAACGCCGGCCAGGCGCAGATCCTCGCGTACGAGGGAGTGCTCTACGTTGCGAACGGCGTGAACGACGTGTTCGCGATGGATGTCGAGACCGGCAGGATTCTCTGGACGTATCACGGCAATCCCGACCCGCGCGGTGGCAGCCCGATCGGCAAGGTGAGTCGCGGCGTGGCGCTCGGCGAGGGCAAAGTGTTCGTCGGCCACACGGACGCGCGGCTCGCGGCGCTCGATCAGAAAACCGGCAAGGTCATCTGGGAGATTCCGGCCGAGCGCTGGCAGGACGGCTTCGCGATCACCGCCGCGCCGCTGTACTACGCAGGCCTGGTGATCATGGGCTTCAACGGCGGTGAGATGGGCACGCGTGGGCGCGTCAAGGCTTACGACGCAAAGACCGGCAAGCTTCGTTGGACGTTCTACACCGTGCCGGGACCGGGGGAGGTGGGGCACGAGACATGGCCGCAGGACAGCGAGGCGTGGACTCGCGGAGGCGCGGCAATCTGGCAAACCCCGGCGCTCGATTCGGAGCTGGGGCTGTTGTATTTCTCGACAGGCAACCCGGGTCCCGATCTGCACGGCGGCGTGCGTCCAGGCGACAACCTGTTTTCGGTTTCGATCGTGGCGATCGAGGCGAAGACCGGCAAATATCGCTGGCACTTCCAGCAGGTGCATCACGACCTGTGGGACTACGACTCGCCCAATCCCGTCGTGCTGTTCGACGCCGAGATCGACGGCGTGAAGCGCAAAGGGCTCGTCGAAGTGTCGAAGACCGGTTGGGCGTACATCCTCGACCGCACGAACGGCAAGCCGCTCATCGGTATCGAAGAGAGACCTGTGCCGCAGGAGGCGCGCCAGGCCACGGCGCCGACGCAGCCGTATCCGATTGGCGATGCGATCGTTCCGCAGGAAGTGGACATCGTGCCCGAAGGCGTTCGTCTCGCGCCCGGTACCGCGGATGTGCCCAACAGAGGTCGCATCTTCACGCCGTTCTGGACGGAGCCGGTGACGGTGAAGCCCGGCACGATGGGCGGCGCGAACTGGCCGCCGAGCTCATATGACCCTGAGTCGCATCTGTTGTACGTGTGCGCGTCGGATCGCATCAGCACGTTCTGGGTGCGCGACAAGCTCGAGGAGCCGGGGCCGAACAAGGTGTACATGGGTGGCACCTTCGGCCAGGCGGAAGTCGATGACAGCGGCATTTTTGCGGCTCTCGACGTACGCACGAACCGGCTGAAGTGGCGCCAGGAATGGCGTGAAATCTGTTACAGCGGATCGGTTGTGACTGCCGGTGGGCTGCTGTTCGTTGGGCGTGCGGATGGGCGGCTCACTGCGCTCGACAAGAGCAATGGCGCGAAGTTGTGGGAGTTCATGACGGATGCTGGCGTGAACACCACGGTCACTACCTTTGAGCACAAAGGGAAACAGTTGGTGGTCGTGCACGCGGGCGGTGGTGTGTTCGCGAACGGCAAGCGTGGCGATGGGATCTGGATGTTTTCGCTGGACGGGAAGATCGATGCGATTCCGCCGCCTCCGCCACCAGGCGGCAGACCCGGTGGATTCGGACCTGCTGGTCCGCCCGCATCAGCGGGAGCGCGCGGTGAGCAGCTCTACAAGCAGGCATGCGTGCCGTGCCATGGCGAGTCTGGTGCCGGTGGTCACGGTGGTGGCCCCTCGCTTGTGGCAGGTCAAACCGCTGACAAGATCATCTCGGTGACGAGCACGGGCAAGAACAACATGCCGTCGTTCTCGGGCCTGTACTCACCGGATGATTTGCGCGCCATCGCCGCCTACATCACGGACGCACTTGCCAAGAAGAACTAGCTGCGGGTTGGACTCAGAGGGCTGCCGCGTCGCTCAGCGCGCTAACGAACTCCGTGCAAGCGGCATTGGATGCGAACCTCAGTGTTCGCCTCGCCTCAGAGGCTAGGCGTCGGGGGCGAGGTGGCCCCACAGGCTCTTGAAGGCCAGCGTCACGAACGCGGCGGGCTCGCCCCACTTCGCATCGAATTCCTTCGTGGGATTTGCCGCGACTACTTCATCCGGGCCGAGGCCCTTGCGTAGCAGCTTCTGCAGGCGATCGAAAATCGCTGCGTACATGTCGCGCTGAGCCTCGAGGTCGGCACGCTTCAGCGGTGGCCCGTTCGCCGGCACGATCTGCGTGTTTGCATCGCCGACTTTGATCAGCGCGTTGAGCCCTGCCACCAGTCCACCGAGCCAACCTCCAGTCTGATAATCGATGATCGGCCAACCCTCGTTCGACACGGCCCCGCCCGTCACGAGCACGTTCGAATCAGGGAAGAACACGTACAGATCGCCGTCCGTGTGAGCCTGGAGCAGATATCCGTACTCCACTTTCTGCCCGCCAAAATCGAGCTTCCCTGACGCGAACGTCGTGTCGTTCGGCAACGCCTTGGGCGGCAGCGGCCCATACATCTCGTTCGTGAGCGGCACAGCGTTGCTGTAGCCAAGCCAGAGTTTGGTGTTCTCGTGCGCGATGATCCTCGCGCCTTCCTTGCCCAGCTTCTCGTTCGAGCCCGTCTGCCCCGGATGCCAGTGTGTGTTGATGAGCGTGTTCACACGCTTCGCACCGGTCTCCTTCAGTGCAAGCTTCAGCAGCTCTCCCGAGCGGGGCTTGAGGCCGCCATCCACCAGCAACGCACCCTCCGGCCCATTCATTGCGACTACGTTCGCACCGGCGCCGCTGATCACGACGATCCGGTCGTTGAGCTTCGTAGCGCTGAGCGGGGCTGCCTTCTGTTTCGCGAAAGCGTCAGGCGGTGCCCATTGAGCGAGAGTCGCGACAGCAGCGCTGCCGAGCGTGGCCTTGAGGAAGGCTCTGCGGGGAAGTGTGGTCTTCATGGGCGCGGCACTCTAGCGTGTAATTTCGGAGTGTGAAGGTCGATGATCTTTGCCCATTCGAAACAGCTCCTTTGCTGGAGGCGACGAGCCTGGGGCCACACGTCTTTCATAACGCCTGAGGTGCGTTTCATGACGCCTTCTGCGCACTCGATCTGGACTAAGTCCAACGTTCGGACGCGCCCGCAACTGCGCGGACTTCGGACAAATTTTCCAGGGGGTGCGCGTTATTATTCTTCGATGCGAAACAGACTACTTGCGCGCGTTCTGCTGTCCGCCGCCCTCTGCGGAACCCTGTTCGCAACCTCCGCGACATGGGCCGCGGATGATGGCTCGAGCGGATCGGCCGAGAAGCCCGCAGCCACCGCCGAGAAGAAAGGCCCGCCGCCCGCAGTCGACGATCACTGGGGCTTCCTGAATTACTACTGCTCGAAGTGCCACAACGCCACGGACTGGGCCGGTGGCGTGGCGTTCGACACGATGACTCAGGAGAGCATCCCCGACGATGCGGAAACCTGGGAGCACGCCGTGCGCAAGCTCCGCGGCCAGCTCATGCCGCCGCCGGGCAATCCGCAGCCTTCGAGGGAAGCGCGCCGTGGCTTCATCTCCTACATGGAAGGCACGCTCGACAAGGCTGCCGCAGCTCACCCGAATCCGGGCCGCGTCGCGCTCCATCGCCTGAACCGCAAGGAGTATGCGAACGCCGTGACGGACCTGCTGAATATGAAGGTCGACGTCAACTCGCTCCTGCCCGAAGACAACGTGAGCGACGGGTTCGACAACATCGCCAATGTCCTGCAGGTGACTCCGTCGTTCCTCGATCAGTATGTCGTCGCCGCGCGCTCGGTCGCCGTGCAGGCCATCGGCGATGGCTCGGTCAAGCCGATGGGCGTGCAGTACTTCGCGAAGAATTCCGGCTCGCAGTATTTCCATGTCGAAGGGCTGCCGCTCGGCACGCGCGGTGGCGCCGTGGTCGAGCACATGTTCCCCGCGGACGGTGAGTACGAGCTGAACATCGCCAACATGGCGGTGGCCCTCTGGGTCTACAACATGGAGTTCGAGCACACGCTGATCGCCACGCTCGACGGCAAGAAGTTCTTCGAGACGAAGATCGGCGGCGAAGAGGACATGAAGTCCATCGACCAGAAGCAGGACCCCGCGGTGGACGCGATCAACGCGCGCTTGAAGGGCATTCGCTTCAATGCCACCGCCGGCCCGCACAAGGTGGCCGTCGCCTTCGTGCAGAGAACGTTTGCCGAGTCGGACGACAAGCTCTACCAGCAATTGCCCGGCGGCGGCCAGGACCGCGTGCTGAAGGTGAGCTCGTTCGAGGTGAAGGGTCCGTTCAAGGTCACGGGCATGAGTGACACGCCCAGCCGCAAACGCATCTTCTCCTGCTATCCGAAGTCGCCCGCCGAGGAAACTCCGTGCGCCGAGCAGATCGTGGAAACGCTCGCGACGCGTGCATTCCGGCGGCCGGTAGCGGGCGCCGAGAAGGCGGCGCTGATGAAGTTCTATCAGGCCGGGCACGACGCCCCCGACGGTGGCAACTTCGATGTCGGTATCCGTCGGGCCATCACTGCGATTCTCGCGAGCCCCTCGTTTCTCTACCGCGCGGAGCCGGTACCGCAAACAGCGACCGCGGGCTCGATCTATCGCATCAACGATATCGAGCTGGCTTCACGTCTCTCGTTCTTCCTGTGGAGCACGGTGCCCGATGACGAGCTGCGCAAGGTCGCGCTCTCCGGGAAGCTGCGCGAGCCCGAGGTCCTGAAGGGCCAGGTGAAGCGCATGCTGGCGGACCCGCGCTCGCAGTCGCTGGCGTCGAGCTTCGCCTTCCAGTGGTTGAACATCGGCAAGCTCGCCGAGATCGACCCGGACATGAACATCTTCCCCTACGCGGCCGATCCGCGTGAGGACATGCGCACCGAGCTGAAGCTCTTCATCGACAGCGTGTTCCGCGAAGACCACGACGTGACTGAGCTGCTGAGTGCGAACTACACGTACCTTAACGAGCGCCTCGCGCTTCACTACGGCATCAAGGACGTGCGCGGCGATCAGTGGCGGCGTGTCGAGCTGAAGGACTCCGCGCGCTGGGGCCTGCTCGGCAAGGGTGGCGTGCTGATGCTGACGTCGTATCCGAATCGCACGGCGCCCGTGCTGCGCGGTGCGTGGGTGCTCGAGCGCATCAGCGGCACACCGCCGGCCTCGCCACCGCCGAACGTCGAAGCGCTCAAGGACGCGAAGGCGGGCGAGAAGCCGAAGACGCTGAAGGAGCAGATGGCGCTCCATCGCACCAAGCCGAGCTGCTTCTCGTGCCATGGCGTGATGGACCCGCTCGGTTTCGCGCTCGAGAATTTCGACGCCGTCGGCAGGTGGCGTGAGAAGGATCGCCTCGCAGAGACCGCCATCGACTCCTCGGGCGAGTTGCCGGACGGCAGCGTAGTGAAGGGTCCGGACGATCTGCGCAACGCGCTGCTCGCGAACCGCGAGCAGTTCGTGCAGACGCTGACCGAGAAACTGATGATGTATGCGCTCGGCCGCACGGTCGAATACCACGACATGCCGACCGTGCGCGGTATCGTGCGTGCGTCGGCGGACGACGGTTACAAGTTCTCGTCCATCGTCATGAACATCGTGAACAGCGAGCCGTTCCAGATGCGGCAGGTTCCGCAGGACAACGCGCCAGCGCAAACACAGACTGCTACAACAGCGGCCCGCTAGGGAATCTTGAAAAGAGGATCCGGCATGTTCATCACCAAGAAGCATCTCGACCGGCGCACCGTTCTGCGAGGCATGGGCTTCGCGATCGGTCTGCCGCTGCTGGACGCGATGATTCCGGCGGCGACCGCGCTGGCCAACACGGCGGCGGCTCCCAGGCCGCGCATCGGCTTCACGTACTTCCCGCATGGCGCGATCCAGGCGCGCTGGGTGCCGAAGGAGACGGGCAAGACGTACGAGCTGCCGCAGATCCTCAAGCCGTTCGAGCCGTACCGTCAGCACATGACGGTCGTGAGCGGCCTGCGTAACAAGGCAGGCGAGAGCCCGAGCCCGCACGCGATCATCGCAGGCACGTGGCTCGGATGTGTGGCGCCAGCGGTGAGCCAGGCACCTCACGGCGGCACGAGCGCGGACCAGATCGCTGCTCAACACATCGGCCAGGACACGACGCTTCCGTCCATCGAGCTCGCAGGCGAGGGCGGCGGTGGCGCATGCGACCCGCAGTTCGGCTGCAGTTACAGCGGCACCATCGCGTTCCGCACGCCGAGCCAGCCGCTGCCGATGGAGCACAACCCGCGCAAGGCGTTCTACCGCTTGTTCGGGCAGGGGGACAACGCGGGCGAGCGCGCGTCGATCATCGAGGAGACGGGCAGCATTCTCGACTACGTTACGCAGAACGCTGCGGACCTGAAGAAGCAGCTCGGCACGAGCGACCAGGCGATGGTGAACGACTACCTGGACTCCGTGCGCGAAATCGAGCGCCGCGTGCAGAAGCAGAAGGACAAGGCGAGCTCGGGCGTGAAGCTCCCCGATGCGCCATCCGGCGTGCAGGAAGATTTCGGCAAGGTGCTCGACACCATGTTCGACATGATCGCGCTCGCCTACCAGGCGAACGTGACGCGCGTGACCACCTTCATGATGGCGAAGGAAGTGAGCATGCGCACGTACAACCAGATCGGCGTGCCGGATGCGTTCCATCCGCTGTCACATCACCAGAACGATCCGGGCAAGCTCGATCGCCTGGCGAAGGTGCAGGTCTATCACAGCGAAGCGTATGCCCGCTTCCTCAAGCGCATGGCCAGCACGCCGGACGGCGATGGATCGCTGCTGGATCACTCGATCCTCGTGTACGGCAGCAACATGAGCAACAGCGACCTGCACAACAACGATCCGTTGCCGATCGCCGTGTTCGGGCATGGCTACGGCAAGATCAAGGGTGGTCAGCACCTGCATTACCCGCAGGACACGCCGGTTGCGAACCTGTGGCTGACGCTGCTCCAGCGCGCTGGCATTCCAGTGGAAGCGCACGGGAACAGCTCGGGCGTGCTGGCCGAGGTTTGAAGATCGTCATGAAAGCGCGGCTCGCGTTTCTTGTTTTGCTGTGCTCGTTGGGCACCAGTGTCGCGTTGGCAGCGGCGCCGGGTACCTTGATCGCGGCGGCTGAAGGCAAGGATCACGCGGGCGCGCTGAAGCTGATTGCAGATGGCGCGGATGTACGCGCGAAAGATGTGGATGGCACCACGGCGCTGCACTGGGCTGCGCATTACGCGGACGTCGAGCTGGCCGAGAAGCTGATCAAGGCGGGCGCCGAGGTCAACGTGTCGAACGACTACGGCTCCACGCCGATGATGGAAGCCGCCAGTATCGGCAACGCGCCGATTCTCAAGCTGCTGCTGAAAGGCGGCGGCGATGTGGAATCGCCCAATCCCGAAGGCCAGACGGCGCTGATGGCGGCCGCTCGCACCGGCAATGTCGAGGCGGTGAAGGTGCTGCTGAGTCATCGCGCCAAGATCGACGCGGTGGAGCAGTGGGGCGGGCAGACCGCGCTCATGTGGGCCGCCGCGCAGAGTCAGCCGGACATGGTGCAGTTCCTGTTGAAGCAGGGCGCGAATCCGAACGCGCGCAGCACCGTGCGGGACTGGCAACGGCGTGTCACCGCCGAGGGCCGTCCGAAGAACATGAATCACGGCGGCTTCACGCCGCTCTTGTACGCGGCCCGCGAGGGTTGCATCGAGTGCGCGAAGCATCTCCTGAAGGCGAAGGCGGATATCAACCTTCAGGATCCGGACGGCTTGACGCCGCTCGTGCTCGCGATCACGAACATGCGGTTCGACTTCGCGGCGTATCTCATTTCCGCGGGTGCGGACGTCAACAAGTGGGATTTCTGGGGACGCACGCCGCTGTACTCGGCGATCGACCTCAACACGTTGCCGCGCGGTGGGCGGCCGGACCTGCCGTCGACGGATCATCTGACGGGGTATGACGTCGCGGAGCTGCTGCTGAAGGCCGGCGCGAATCCGAATCTGCAGCTGAAACTGCGGCCGCCGTATCGGAATGGTGTATTCGATCGCGGTGGCGACCAGGTCATTTCGACTGGCGCTACGGCGTTACTCGTCGCCGCGAAAGTCGGCGATGCGAAGTCGGTGGAGCTGCTGCTGAACTACAAGGCGATGGTGGATCTGCCGACTGCCGGCGGCGTTACGCCGTACATGGCAGCCGCCGGAATGGGACACAGCTTCAACCCGACTCGCGGTCGCTACAAGACGGACGATCAGGCCGTCGCGTGCATGAAGCTGCTCAAAGCCGCGGGCGCGGAAACAAACCGCGTCGACGCGCAAGGCCTCACGGCATTGCATAGCGCCGCTTCGCTCGGCTGGGACAACACGGTGAAGCAGCTCGTTGCCGACGGCGCGCAGCTCGAACCGCTGGACAGGAACGGGATGACGCCGATCGACTACGCAGTCGGCCGTCACCCGCGTGCGTTCCTCGAGCCCGAGCACGTGCGCAAGGAATCCACGATCACGATCCTGAAGGACCTCATCGTGGCGTCCACCGGTCATCCGCCCAAGGAATTCTCGGGCAATCTCAACAAGTCCACCCGCGGCACCGGCGGCGCGGGCCAATAACGCCCCAACTCACCCGGCTCAGGTGCGATGCGCGGTCTTTGCGAGGACTGCTTCCGCGGCCGTATTGGCAGGTACATGAAAGCATTCCGAGCTGATCTCCGGCGGCGACTCCGTGGCACTCACGGCGCGCTGGGGATCGTTTGGCGCGTCCGTGGACCAGCTCGCCGCAGCGAAGGCCATCAGGGTCAGGCTGGTGCGGTAGGGGCTCAGCACGGCGCACAGTTTCGGCAAGGTCTTCATGGTCGGGCTCTCGCTGGTTTCCGATGACCAGACACATGAAATCGGCCGGCGAAACCGGCCAGCTCACGTCAAAAAACCTGCGGATCGCCCCGTCGGGCGTCGAAACGGCCCCTTAACGGGCCGCGGAGCCGGCCTGCAGCTCGCGCCGGGCCTGCGCCAACACGGTCCGGGCCAGTTCGGCCTGCCGGTTCCGGGCGTCGAACCGGGTCCAGAACTCCTCGGCTCGGGCGGCTGCAGCCACCGCATCACGTGTGCGCCCTACTGCCAGCCGGGCGCGCGCCAGATCGATGAGCATATCCGCGTGGTCGGGCGAGCCGTTCGGGTGAAATTTCTGGAGGAGCCCGTCGCTTCGTTCGAGGGTGACGATCGCGTCGGCGGTACGCCTGGCGGCGAGCTGCGCGCTGCCGAGATTCGCGAGCACCTCGGCGGCCTGGCTCGGCATTTCGGATTTCTGCAGGAGACTTTCCGCCTCACTCAGGAGGGATAGCGCCTCTTGATGCCGGCCCTGGGCGCTGCGGAGTTGCCCCAGCCGCAATTTGAAGCTGGCGAGATCCAACGGCAGGGCCGGCGGTTTCGCAAGCGACGGCGCGAGCATCTCTTCTGCCTCTTTCAGGCGCCCGTCATGAATCATCACGGCTGCGAGAGAGCGCATGACTGCGGCGGTGGCAGCGGATTTCACTGGCTCGAGTACGACGTAGGCCTCCCGCAGTTCTTTCTCCGCCTCATCGAAACGTCGTGCATCGAGCAGCGCTCCGCCCAGCCTCATGCGGTTGCGCGCGATGAGTTGGCGGTCTCCGCCGCCGGCCTGCGCGGCACTGCCCTCGATCGCTTCGCGATAGCCAGTGATGCCCCCTATGGGATCGCCGAGTGTGAGAGAGGCCGCCGCAATACGCTCATTCGTGCGCACGACGTCTACGTACGAAATACTTCCGAAGAGGCGTAGCTGCGCTTCGCGTACTGCGCGCAGCTCGGCAACTGCGGCCCGCGCATCGCCCTGCGCGCCGAGCATCATGGCGTAAGTGGAACGTGCGGCCAGCACGTCCGGGGTCTGTCGGCCACCCCAGTATTCATGCGCGAGCTCGTAGGTGCGGCGCATGGCCTCCAGTGATCCTTTCTCTCGCGTTCGCCACAGGATGTCCGCGTAGATCCAGTGAGCGAGTAACACGGTGTGCTTGTCGTGGCTCAGTTTCGTGTCGGCAAGCTGAACGGACTCGGAGATGTACTTGCGGGCTTCATCGTAGTTCGCCTGGTCTGCACGCACGCTGGCCATCCAGCGCAGCGCGTTCACGAGCTGCTTCACGTCGCCGCTGCGACGTGCGCTTGCCAATGCCGTCGTGAAAGTGGGTTCCGCCTTGTCGGTTTCGCCCGTTGCGAGGTACGCCTCGCCGAGATTGATATGCGCCGAGATCGTCGTCGGGTTGTTCGCACCGAGGTGTTTGACGGACAGCTGCACGGCCTCCTCGAGCACCGGGATCGCCTCGACGTACTCGCCCAATCCGACCAGGCCGTAGCCGACTGAATTCAAGAGCTCGGCCGTGATGGCCGGATCCGTGACCGGTGCGTCTGCGAGCCGCTGACGTGCCTGGCGCAGCAGATCGAGGCCCGTCGTCGCTCGGCTGCCACCGCGTGCCGTGTCTGCGTCCGCGAAGATGGAGAGCACGAAGTTCTTCACTTCTTCGGCGCGCAGGGCCTGACGTTGTGCGAGATCCGCTTGGGCGCGCGCTCGTTGCGCTTGCCATAGCGATACGGTGGCGCCCGCGATCAGCGCGAGACTGATCGCACTCACCGCGCCTACTACCAGCCGGTTGCGACGAACGAACATGCGCGCCCGATAGGGCAGGGACGCGGGACGTGCGTGGACCGGCTCGCCTGCGAGATGCCGTCGCAGGTCCTGGGCGAGCTCGTTGACTGAGCCATAGCGTTGCGCGGGCTCTTTGGCGAGTGCCTTCAACACGATGGTGTCGAGGTCCCCCGCGAGCGCTCGGCGCAGGCGCTTCTCGCTGATCCCGCAGCTGCGCGCCTGCTCGCTGGAGGCTGCGGAGCTGGGGCGCGTCGGAGCAGCGTCGACGATCGCTTGTTCGAGCTGCGCGACGGTGGTTCTCGCGAGGCGATAGGGGAGTCGCCCGGTGAGCAGCTCGTGTAGAACGACTGCAAGCGAGTAGACGTCGGTCGCCGTGGTCAACGCGTCGCCACGAATCTGTTCGGGGCTCGCGTACTCGGGTGTGAGCGCGCGGCCGGCGATTTGCGTGAGGGGTGTCTCCTCAGCGACATTTCCCTCGGCGAGGAGCTTGGCGATGCCGAAGTCGAGCAGGCGCACCTGGCCGGACTCTGTGACGAGAATGTTCGAGGGCTTGAGGTCGCGGTGGATGATCAGGTTCGTGTGCGCGAACTGCACGGCTTCGAGCACCTGGTCGAACAGGCGGAGGCGGGCGGCTACATCGAGCCTGCGCTCGTCGCACCATTGCGTGATGCGGCGGCCGTCGACATATTCCATTGCGAGGAACGGCAGTCCGTCGTCGGTGACGCCGGCATCGTAGAAGCGCGCGATGTAGGGATGCTCGAGCCGGGCCAGGATGTCGCGCTCGTGCGCGAAGCGTTCGGCAAGGTCCTGCCGCAGGCGTGTGAGGCGAGGGAGCTTCAGTGCGACGTCGCGCTCGAATGCGCCGTCGGCGCGTTCTGCGAGCCAGAGGTCGGCCATGCCGCCGCTGCCGATTTCGCGCTTCAAGCGGTAAGGGCCGACGAGTGCGCCGGCGGTGAGACCGCTAACTGCTGTCGGAGCGGGTGCGCCGGCGATGGTGACCGCTGGCAATTGCGCCAGGACGTCGGCGGCACCGGTGCTGCCGTGAGCGGCGAGAAGCTTGCGGAGCATCGGGACGACGTCGGGCTGCTCGATCGCGAGTTTATCGACCCATGCGGCGCGAGCGGCGACTTCGAGGTCGAGTGCTTCGTCGAGCAGCTTCGACAGCGTCTTCCAGGTGTCGGGCGAGACGTTCATGAGGCCCAGCTCGATGCAAGGCAGGGCACGCGCGGCGGGTTTCGCGGCATGCTGCGCACCTTCATCCCTGCAGCGTCGCAAGGAGGAATGCGCGCGCTTTGTCCCATTGGCGCCTCACGGTGCGCTCGGACGTGCCCATGAGATCGGCGACCTCCACTTCGGTATAGCCAGCGAAGTAGCGCATCTCCACGACCTGCGCGAGCGCGGCGTCGACTTTCTCCAGCTCGAGCAATGCGTCGTTCACGGCGATCAGTGTCGCTTCACCTTCCGTCGCGGGCAGCGCGTTGGCGAGTGCCGTGTCGAGTTTCAGGTCGGCCTGTCCGCCGCCATGCCTTTGCGCGAGCTGCTCGCGCGCGAGCTCGAGGATGATGTTGCGCATCGTTTTGGCGGCGTAGGTGAAGAAGTGCTTGCGGTCCACCAGCGCGAGCTGCGCGCTGTTCACCAGGCGCAGGAAACTCTCATGCACCAGTGCCGTGGTTTCCAGGTGCGCCACTCCTCCACGCTGCCTCAGGCGCGAATGGGCAATACGACGCAAATCCGGGTACAGGGCTTCGAACACGCGATTCAACGCGTCCCGCTCGCCCCTGGCAGCGAGTTGCAACAGCACGGTCAGCGGCGCGGCGGACTCTTGCATGACGCTTCTGGCGTTCGTTGCTCCGCGGTTGGGAGCAGCACGATCGGCGCCGTCGCTACGAACAGCATCGCAAAGACGATTCCCATGTTTCCTGTCCGCGCCTCCGATGGAGCGTGTCGTTCTTGTGTATTCCGCAGCCTACCACTGCTCAGGCATCGGTACTTTCGCTACCCGCGAAATCGCGAGCGATATCGCCGCGGATTCGCTCTCGTACCTCCTCGGTGACAGGCGTCTGGTTCAGCAACGTGAGCAATCGCTTGCGGGCGATGATTCCGCGGCGTGCGAGCTCTCGGGTAAACGCCAGATCCTTCTCACGGCGGGCTGCGTACTTGGCGATCGCCAGGTCGTGCGGATCCAGACACAGCCCCCGTACGCCTTCCGTTTCGCCGGGAGGCAGATTTACCAGCCGGCCTTTCCAGCCCTTGGGCAGCGTTGCTGTCTTCTCGTCGACCGGATCGGCGTAATAACCGAAGGTTTCATGAAAAGGTGAGTGCACACCGATGGCATTGAGCCACTCGGTGCGATCCGGATTCTTCGACGCGATCAAATCCACCTCGGCCGATCGAACGATGTCATCCGGCAGGTCGGGATATTTTCCGTGCAGCGACTGACTGCCGATGATCACGAACTGCTTTTCGCCTGTGATGCGGCCCGCGGCCCGCAGGACGTGATCAAGCTGCTGCTTCTTCATGCAGCTTTCTGACCTCTTCCTGCGAAAGCAATCCGACGAATGGCATCGATTGACGCAACCGTACGGCGTTCTCATCCCGTCCCAGCATGGCTGCGAACAGCGCGCCATCGTCGTCGTCTTGCTGGGCGATCTTGCGCCACTCATCGTACGCGGACACCCACGTGCCCTGACCTTTCCAACGATGGAGGTTCGCAAGAATCTGGGCACGTATCTGGCGCGGCGTGAAGCCACGTACCACCGCGAGGGCAATGGACCTTTTGAGCTCATCCAGGGAGTCATGGGAGAGTCCGCCGCGCGCGGCAGGGCGAATACCTCGGTCGGTGAGCTCGAGGTGGTCACCCTCACCAACGCCCCACGCTTCGAGCGTCGCCCTTGGAACGATGACACCGAACGAGTTACCGATGCGCCGAACAGCGAGTTTCATGGTCAAGTTATACCATGTTATAACTGACGCGGCAAATTGCTCGAATCCGGCCGCTGGTTCATCCAACTCATCGAAAGGGAGTCTGGGTCGGTGATCAGATTGGCTGGTGAAAGTAGTAGCAGAGGCGCTTCGAGCTCCGACTTCGCGCGATGGATGTCGGAAACGAGGATCGCCGCGCCATCCTGGGAGGCATACGGGAAAGCGGCTTTGAACAATTCAGGTGAGCTCACTGGCAATCAGTGCCCCGATCTCCTGCGTCAGCGCGTTGGGGCCGCCAATCCGTCCTAACAGCAGATTCGCCGACGTGTTGTCACTCTCGTCGATGATTGCCGCTGCCAGTTCGAGCAGGCTCATCGAACCGCGCGCCAGGTTCTGCGCGGCAATCGGGGAATTCGTCAGGATATCGCTCTGGCTGTACGAGATGCTCTCTGCGGCATTCAGCACCTTGCGATCGATCTGCGACAGTATTGCCGCGGCGAGTGCCAGCTTGAACGTCGAAGCCATCGCGAATCGGGACGAATCGTCCAGCGCGATCCGGCGGCCAGTCTGTGTATCGAGTGCGTGCACACCCAGCCTCCGCCGACGCGGGAGCGAACCTCCGCCAGGCGTCCGCTGACCTCGTCCTCCGCGGACGAAAGTAAGTTGGCATAGCCGCACAACACCGCAGACGAGCACGCGGTCATCAATACTCTGCGAGTCGGCATGATTCGAGAATATCAGGCGCAGGAGCGCCCCAACCTCGGGAACGAGTCTTGCCGGCCGTCGCATGGCGCGCACAGTTGACAAACGCGGAGGCGCGCGCAGCGTCGCCAATCGGCGTCAACCTTTTCGCGCATTAAGCTTTACAGATACATCTGCAGACGATCGAGACCAGCCGGCCTGACGCGCCGGAGGGAGCCGGCGTGATCGACGACATCCGGAACAAGGTCCGGCAGCTCTACCTCTTCCTGAAAGAGGCCAACCAGCTGCGTTTCCCACCTGTACGCACGGTGGCACAACATCCGAAGGCGATTCGGCTGGCCGAGGCGCCCGAGCATGCGTGCGTGCAGATCAATCGCCCGCGGCGTGCCGCAGAGGGCGAGAGCGCACAGCCGATCGACGATTGTCTGCTACGTGTCCGACGGCCGGGCTCGGGAGTCTGTCCGCCGCCACCGTTCAATGTGTCGAGCTGGCTGCTGCCCGGCTGGGACGATCCTACGCAGGCGGGCTATTTCGCCGAAACGCGCACTGCGCCGGGCGCAGAGGGCGGCACGCTCACCATGCGCTTCGACGACGATCCGCAGCGGGTCACCGACTTCGAGGCGTGGTCCACCGCACGTGACCAATGGGCGAGCGAAGAGCTCGCCGCGCGCCAGGCGCTGCACTTCTTCGAGCTCTTCTACGAGATCCACGCGGCCATGGAGCGCGACGGCGAGCAACTCGAGCTGGTCGTCGGCGACGGTCGCCTCAACTGGCGCGCGGTGTCGTCCATCGAAGGCACGGTGCCGATCGATCACCCGATCATTCTCAAGCGCGTCGACCTGCGCTTCGATGCCAGCGCTGCTGAATTCAGCATTCACGAGACGGACCGCCCGACAGAGCTGTACAGCGCACTGTTCGTGGACCTGCAGAACACCGCCGCGGCCTCGCTCCGCAATCGCGCGTCGGAGCTCGAGAACGCAGGATTTCATCCGTGGGGCCACGAGGACACCGAAGGCTTCCTGAAAGCCGTCGTGCAGACAATCTCGCCCACGAGCGGCCGACTCCTCAAGGAAGGAGCCATCGGCGAGCCGGCGGACACGCCGCGAATGTGGCGCGACCCGATGCTCATCCTCCGCAAGCGCGAAGGCGGCATCGCGGACGCGGTGGACGCGATCCTCGACGACATCGACCAGCGCAAGGCCTTCGCGCCGGCGCTCGTGCAGATCACAGGTTCAACCGACAAGTGGGAACGCGCGACAGCAGGCAAAACGCCGGAAGACACGTCGGCGACCGGCGCGTTTCCCGCCGCCGCACCGATCGACGACGACGATGTGCTGCTCGGGAAAGAAGCCAACGAAGAGCAGCTCCAGATCATCAAGCGCCTGAGCCACAGCGGCTCGGTGCTCGTGCAGGGGCCGCCCGGCACCGGCAAGACGCACACGATCGCCAATCTCATCGGCCACCAGCTCGCGCAGGGCAAGTCGATCCTCGTCACCGCGCAGACCGCGAAGGCGCTACGCGTCCTGCGTGAGAAGGTCCCGGAGGTGCTGCGTCCCTTGTGCGTGGCCGTCCTGGGCAGCGACCAGGATGCACGGCGCCAGCTCGAGACCTCCATCGGTTCCATTACCGAGCGCCTGACGACGGAAACCAGTGCAACGCTGGCGACGCGGGCCGCGGGCCTGCAGGAGCGACGCAAGGGCCTCCTCGTCGAATCGAAGGTTTTGCAAAAGGATCTGCGCGAGGCGCTCGAAAACGAGTATCGCGAGATCGTCGTCGACGAGCGGCACTTCGCGCCGTCCGACGCAGCGAAGTACGTGAAGGCACACGCCCAGCACGCCTGGATTCCAGGCCCGGTGAAACTGGCGACACCAATCCCGCTCAGCTCAACCGAGCTCACGCGTTTGTACGCTCTGGGCGCTGCCTTCACGGCTGCCGAAGAGCAGGACGCCCGCCGTCCGCTCCCCGATCTCGACGAGCTTCCTTCCGAGCGGCAGTTCGAATCGCTGTCCGCGGACCATCAGGTGCTGGTCACCGCAAACCTCACCCCCGGTGCAAACCGCTGGAGCCACACCGGCAGCGGCTCGAGCGAGGCGATCGACGCCATCAATACCGCGCTGGAGGAAGAATTCTCGGAGCATCTGCGCCGCCAGGCCTGGCGACCGTACGCCATCGTGGCCGGCATCAACGGCGGCACCCAGCGCGAGGTGTGGGAGCAACTCATCCGTGGCATCGAGGATGCGGCGGAGGCCAATGCGCAGTGTGCATTGGTGCGCCACCATCGCCCGCAGCTCGCGAAGACGCAGCCCGTTCACAAGCAGAGGCAGATCGCACGCGAGATCGTCCATCACCTCGAAGAGGGGAAGGGCCTGAGTCTCCTGCAGATGGCCACGCACTCCGACTGGCGGCAGTTCATCAAGGGCGCGTCCGTCGCGTCGGGCGAGCCCTCCCGCATCGAGCACTTCCGCGTGCTCGCCCAGCTCGCACACCTGGAAGTGTGTCGCCTGGAGATCGAAGACTCGTGGAATGCGCTCGTCGGTGGGCGCATCAATGCGCTGTTCCGCTCGATGGGGCCCGAGCCCGAGCTCGCCTGCCGCGCGCTCACGGACGAGATCGGGCGCTGCCTCGATTGGCATTCGAGCACCTGGGATTCGCTGGCCGAGCGCCTCGAAGCCGAAGGCCTGAAGCTCGACGAGCTGATGACCACGATTCCGCGCGAGCCGAGCCCGCTCATCGAATATCTGGTGATCGAGCGACTGGCATCCGAAGTGTTGCCGACCCTGCTCGATGCCGAAGCGCGCCGTCGCAAGCATCGCGAGGTCGATGCCTGGTTCAAGAACCTGGCGACGCTGGCGATCAACGTGGACCCATCTGCGCACCGCGAGGGCTGCATCGCGCGCATTCTCGCCGCCGTCGAGTCGCACGATGCCAGTGCATATCGGGCCGCTGTCGAATACGCGCGCCGACTGCACACAGTGAAGCCGCTCGTTGACGAGAGAGACGCTCTGTTGCTCAAGCTCCGGAACGTAGCGCCACGTTGGGCGGATCGCTTGCAGGAGCGCACGTCTCCGCACGACAAGGGCCATCCGCCGGGCGACATCGAGTCCGCGTGGATCTACCGACAGCTCTACGACACGCTCGTCCAGCGAGACCGCCTGGATGCGCAGAATCTCCAGTGCGAAATCGATCGGGTGCGCGATCTCCTGCGTCCCGTCACTCAGGAGCTCATCGACGCCACTGCGTGGGGCCAGCAGCTCGCACGTCTGCAGGGAAACCAGACCATTCGCCAGGCGCTGGTCGGCTGGCTCGACACTGCAAAACGCCTGATGTCGACGCGCCACCCGGAGCGCCGGCAGACGTTGCTGACGGAAGCCCGCAAGCTCATGAAGCACTCGGTCGAGGCGGTGCCAGTGTGGATCATGCCGATCTCGATGGTGGCCGAGACCTTCGACCCGCGCGCGACGCGCTTCGACCTCGTCATCGTCGACGAAGCGAGCCAGGCGGACCTCAACGCGCTCATTCCGCTGTACATGGCGCGGCAGGTCGTGATCGTCGGCGACCATGAGCAGGTGACGCCGCTTGGCGTCGGCAAGGAGCAGACGGTACTCGAGAACCTGCGCAAGTCCATGCTGCACGACTTCCCGAACGCGCACCTGTTCGATGCCATGACTTCCATCTACGACATTGGCCGGCAGGCATTCGGGGATGCCGTGCGGCTCGTCGAGCACTTCCGCTCGGTGCCGGAGATCATCGCGTTCAGCAACCAGCTTTCGTACGACGGCAAGATCCGGCCGCTGCGTGCTGCGAGCTCGACGCACATCAAACCGGCCTGCGTGCCGTTTCGCGTGGACGGCGCTCGCGAGGGCGACGTCAATCCGCGCGAGGCCGAGGCCATCGTCTCGCTCATCGAGGCGATGACGACGCATCCGGCGTACGCGGGCAAGACGATCGGCGTCATCTCGATGGTGAAGGAAGACCAGGCGCTGCTCATCCAGTCGCTGCTCCACAAGCGCATCGGTAGCGTCGAGCTGGAGAAGCGCCGCATCCTCGCGGGCATCTCCGCCGAGTTTCAGGGCGACGAGCGGGACATCATGCTGCTGTCCCTGGTCGACAGCGCCACGGACGAAGACCCGGCGCTGCGTGCGCAGCGCGAGGGCGCGTATGAGCTGGTGAAGAAGCGCTACAACGTGGCCGCGAGCCGCGCGCGCGATCAGATCTGGGTCGTGCATTCGTTCGACCCGAGCCGGAATCTCAAGTCGGACGATTTGCGCTTCCAGCTCCTGCGGCACGTGCAAGACCCGGGTGCGTCGGTGCGCGCGTTGGGGTCGGAAGGCGCCAAGGCAGAGTCGGCACTCGAGCGCGAAGTGGTGAAGCGCCTGACCGATGCGGGCTATCGCGTGAAGCTGCAGGTGAGTATCGGGCACTTGCGCATCGATATCGTCGTCGAAGGTGAAGGGGACGGCGCGCGTCTCGCTGTCGAATGCGATGGCGACCGCTACCGTGCGCTCGAAAGCCTCGCGGACGATGCCGCGCGACAGGCCATTCTCGAGCGCCTGGGCTGGCAGTTCGTGCGGATTCGAGGCAGCGCCTTCTATCGCGACCCGGAAGCCGCGCTCCGTCGCGTGATCGACCGTCTCACCGAGCTCGGCATCGAGCCGAGCAGCGCCACGGCGAAGCAGGAGGAGGCCGCGCCATCGGAGAGCACGCTCGTTCAGGAGCTGGCGGTTCTGAGCACGCGCTCGTTGCCGCCCGTCGCCGCTGCTCCGCCGCCACCCGGAAGCAAGCCGGTGCGCAAGACGAGGCGTTGGGGCCGATCGCGCTGAACCGGCCGCCGCGACTCGGCACGCCCGGCGAAGCATGAAAAGTCCCGTCGAATGGCTTCAGGCATGGCCGCGCACGAAGGCAGCGGCCAGTCGAATGGTGTCCTCGGCGTAACGCGCGCGTTGCAGGGCTGCACGCAGCAGGGCGGGGGTCGTGCCTGCGAATCGGCTCAACTCTCGCGTGGCGTGCGGTTGATCCGCGAAGCCTGCGTCGGAAGCGATCTGGGATAGCGGGCCGGCTTCCGCATCGAGCGAGCGGATCATCCCTTGCAGGCGGACAATCCGGGCGAACTCCTTCGCGCGCAGCCCGACGCATTCCAGGAATCGCATCTGGAACGCACGGAGACTCATGCCGACCGCCGCCGCAATCGTTGAGATGCGGTCGCTGCCGCCCGCCGCTTCGAGCAGCGCCACGGCGACTTCGATGCGCTCGTCGATCGGATACAAAACTACTCGCGACTCGAGCAGCTCCCACAGATGGACCGATTCAGGATCGGCGCGGAAGCGCGCCGCGGCCGCTGCCAGCGCATCTGCAAGCCCCGACGTGACTTGGCTCAGGTCTACGACGCGATCCAGAAGCTGCGGAAGCTGCATACCGACGACCGCCGCCGACGCCGCCGGCGTCAATCGAATCCCGAGGCAATCGAGCTCATCTTGCGTGTCGAGTCGGAGCGCGGCGCGGTGCTGCGCGGCGAACAACACTCGCGCCTGCTGCTGCCAGCCCTGTTCGGCGTCCTGAATGCGAGGCGTATCAGCGAAATGCACGATCAGCTCGCATCGGCCGTCCGGAAAGATGGTCTGCAGTCCGGCTGCCCGCGAGCGCAGGCGCCACACGCATTCCACGTGTCTGCGGAGCGGGGCAGGAACGGCATGCTCGCGATAGTCCATCAAGGCTCGTGTTTTGCGCTTTTGTTCAAGCGTTGCCAACCGCCAAGGTTCACACTCACACGCATGAAACGCCTCATCGCCCTGGCTCTATGCGCGGCAGGCGCCCTGCCTGCAGCGGATGCACCGAAGCTTACGGATTTTGACTGGCTCAGCGGCCGTTGGTGTGGTGGAGCATCGCCGGAACGGGTGGAAGAGGTGTGGCTGGCCGCCAGCGGCGGGATGCTCATGGGAATGAGCCGGACGACTCGCGGCGAGCGCACGGTGAGTTTCGAGTTCATGCGCATCGTGGCCGGCGACCCCGTACCGAGTTTCATCGCTCAGCCCAACGGCGGCGCCCCGGTCTCATTCAAATGGAGCGGAGGCGGCGCGAGCTGGGCACGTTTCGAAAATCCCGCGCATGACTTTCCGAAACGTGTCGAATACCGGCGCGAAGGCGACAAACTGCACGCGGAGATTGCCGGCCCGGGCAAGGACGGAAGGAGCAGGTCATCCCGTTCGAATACGAGCGCTGCCGCTAAGGCGCCTGCCCCGGCAGCAACTCCTTCGAGATGTAGCCGGCGATATCGCGTAGCTCTTCCGGCTTCAGCGCGCCTTTGAACGGCGGCATGTTCTGGTTCTTGCCGTTGGTCGCCGTCGTGAAGATCACGTTCATGTCTTTCGACGCCGTGGCCAGCGATGCGCCGCCGCCGTGACCGCCGAGCCCCTTGTCGCCATGACAGGCGACGCAGAAGCGCCCGTAGAGATCCTTGCCGTTCGCCAGATTCGGCTCGCCGGCGGGCATTGAAACTTCGGCGGTGCCTGCCGCCGGCGTCGCTCCAGGAATCCGCGGCGGCGGCGCGATGATCGGAATCGATTCGATCTTGCCGGCCAGCGAGAACAACCAGACGCTGTCGCCTTTCTTGCCGGTGCCGAAGAGCGTGCCCGCCGACAACACGGCGATGTATTGCCGCCCCTTGTGCTCGAACGTGCTCGCCGTGGCGTTGACGCCTGCATCGGTGAGGAATTCCCACACCTTGCGGCCATTGATCTTGTCGAGCGCAGTAAAGCGTCCGTCGCTGCGGCCGACGAACACCAGCCCGCCCCCGGTCGCGATCGATCCGCTGAAACACTGTTCGGGCCACGCCTGATTCCAGACCAGGCGGTTCGTCTTCAGGTCGTAGGCTCCGAACACACCCCGCCGTGCCACCTGCGGGAAAGGAATCGGCCCCGTGGCCATCCACATGCCCTGGAAGTGCGGCGGCTTGAATGGCGCCGGATCCGCGACCGACACCGCGAGATTGTCGATGCCGCACACGAAGAACGTGTTCGTCTCGGGATCGTACGAGCTCGGCGGCCAGTTCACCGCCATCTGCGGGCGGTACACGATCGGCTTGTCCCAGAAGGGCGTGAAGATCTTGCCGCCATTCGTAAGCTCGAAGCCTTCCGGCGCGATGTCCACATGCTGCGGAATCAGCGAATCGCCGATCGGGTAGGGCTGCGTTGCCGCCGTCTTCTGCCGCGGCTCCTGCGGCACGGGCCGCTCTTCGATGCCGATGAGAGGCTTGCCGGTTTCGCGATCGAGAATGTAGACCCAGGCGGTCTTGGAGATCTGCGCGAGGCCCTTGCGCATCTGGCCGTTGTACGGCGCATCGAAGAGCACGACGGGGTTGGGCGAGTCGTAGTCCCAGATGTCGTGATGAACCTGCTGGAAGTGCCAGCGGTACTTGCCTGTCTTCGCTTCGATCGCAACGATGGACGCGGTGAAGAGATTGTCCCCGCCGCGCTCCCAGCCGTTGTAGTCCGGCCCCGCGTTGCCCGTGGAGAAATAAAGCAGGCCCAGCTCCGGATCGATGGCGGGCGTCTGCCACACCGGCGCGCCGCCGTATTTGTAGTAGTCGTTGTCCGCGTTCCACGTTTCGGCGCCGAATTCGCCCGGTGCCGGAATCGTGTAGAACGTCCAGACGAGCTTGCCGTTCTTCGCGTTGTACGCCTTCACACGACCGCGAATGCCCATGTCGCCACCGCCGAAGCCGGTGATCACCATGCCGTCGTAGTACAGCGGCGCGCTGACGATGGAATAACCCTTGAGCGGATCCTCCGCCTCGATCGACCACACGACCTTGCCGGTCTTCTGATCGAGCGCAACGAGCTTCGCATCGAGCTGGCCGACGAAGATCTTGCCGTCGCCCATCCCGACGCCGCGGGCTACCCAGCCGCAGCACACTTTCACGCGCGCCGGGTCGAGCTTCGCTTCGTATTTCCACAGGATGTTGCCGGTCGCCACGTCGATCGCGAACGTATCGTTCGCGCCGGTCACGTAGTACAGAACGCCGTTGTAGAAGAGCGGCTGCGCTTGCCCGGAGTACTGCGGGCCAATGCCGGAGCTCAGGTGGATACGCCACTCGGCTTTCAGGTTCTTGACCGTGTCCCGGTTGATCTCCGTCAGCGGCGAATAGCGCTGATTGAAGAGATTGCCGCCATTGGTAACCCACGCGTCCTGCGGCAGCGCCGTGAGCTGCTGCTTCGTGAACGCGGGAGACGGTTTGCTCCCATCCCCGGCCTGGGCGGTGAGAACGGCAGCCATCGCGGCCGCGAGCACAGTGAAACCACGACAGGTGCGATGCACGTGGAGAATCCTTCGCAGGTTCAGGGCTTCGAGACGCGAGTTTCCTGCGCGGTCATGAACTCGAGCAGTGCGGGTTTACCCTTCTGCGTCTGCTCGATGCCGCGCTTGATGGCGGGTACGATCTCCGACAGCTCGGTGACGCGCTCGCCATAACCGCCGAACGCGCGGGCCATCGCGGCGTAGTCGCCGGAGATGTCGGTGGCGCGAAACTTCTCGGTGGCCTTCGGCATGATCGGCAGCTCGATCGCCATCGATGCGTTGTTGAGCAGGATCGACAGGATCGGCAGCCGCTCGCGCACGGCGGTCTCGAAGTCCGTGCCCGTGAAGCCGATGGCGGCATCGCCCCAGACGTTGATGCAGAGCTTGTCCGGATGCACGAGCTTCGCGCCCATGGCGAGCCCGAGCCCGTAACCGAGCTGCGTGGTCTTGCCCCAGCCGATGTACGTGAGCGGCTGCTTCGTTTTCCAGAACGGCATGAGCTGATCGCGCGGACTGCCAGCGTCGTGCGTGATGATGGTGTTCGCCACATCCACGGTCTTCTGCAGCTCCCACAGGACGCGATAGGGCAGGAAGGGCTTTTCGTTCGAGGTCAGGCGCGGCAGCCACTCCTGCATCCACTCGGCTTCGACGGCCTTGATCTCCGCAGCCACGGCACTCGCATCCCGCTTCGTGCTCACGCGCTTGCGCACGGCGTCCAGCAATGCGCGCAGGGTGAGCTTCGCATCGCCGATGAGCGCGTACTGCGTCGGAATGCACTTGTTGAGATCCACCGGATCGATGGTCGAATGGATCAGCACCTTGTCGCGCGGAATCGCGATGGCGAACGAGGACTCGGTGAAACTGCAGCCGATGCCGAAAATGACATCCGACGATTTCAGGAAGTGCGAAACCGGCTTCGGATACGCATTGCCGCCGGAGCCAAGCGCCAACGGATGCGTTTCATCGAACGAGCTCTTGCCGGGCAGGCTCGTGCAAACGGGAATCGCCAGCAGCTCGGCGAGCTCCTGCAGCTCCTTGTACGCATCGGCGTAGTGCACGCCCTGGCCGGCGTAGATGACCGGCCGCTTCGCGTTGCTCAGCACCTCCGCCACTTTCGTGACGGCATCCGGGTCCGGCGCAGAGCGCGCGGTGATGACCGGGGTGTAATTCAGCGGCTCCGGCACTTCGTCGTCGAATGCGTCGAACGGAATCTCGACGACCACCGGCTGGGGGCGGCCATTGCGAAGCTGCGAAAACGCACGTCGCATGATGTTCGGCACCTCGGCGCCCATGATCACCGGTTCCGCGTGCTTGGAAACCCCGGCCATCTCGCGCGTCGAGTTGAAATTGAAGGGCAGGTAGGCGTTCTTGCGGGCATAACCAGCCGGCAGAACGAGCACCGGCACGGAATCGCCATAGGCCTGGGCAACGCCGCCGTACGCGTTCTCGGCACCCGGTCCGTGCTGCATGCAGAAAGCGCCGATCTTCTTGCCCCGCGTGAGGCGAGACACCGCGTCCGCCATGTGCAGGCCGACGCGCTCCTGCCGGACGATGATGGTGCGAATATCGGCTATTGCGGCCGCCTCGAGGAGCTGGTTGCGGGGGTAGCCGAAGAGCACATCGATGCCTTCGCGCTTCATGATCTCCGCCATGGCGGTCGACGTCTTCACTCTGGGAATCTCCTGGTTGAAAAAGGAGCTGTGCCGGAAAGGAAAAACTGCGGTTTCGTGCGCAGAGGGACACAACTCATGACATCTGCGTTGAACCCTCTGACGCGGCTATGTTACCCATAATCCTCAGGTTTTTCGGGAATGAACACGCGCGTATCCGGCCGTTGACCGTCTCCCGGAAAACCCGATCAATGCAGGTTTCGAGGCCTTGATTTGAGAGCAATGACTGCCCGCAGAACGTTCCTGAAAATGGCCGTTGGAGGCCTCGCTGGCGCCTCCCTGTCCGCCCCCATACTGGCAGGCGCGAAACGCGATCCGATCGCGATCACGCCGATCACGGACACCCTCGCGCTCGTGACGGGCGCGGGCAGCAATGTCGTCGTGTTCGCGAACGATGCTGGCGTCGTGATGATCGACGGCGGTCTCGGCGACCGTTCGGGCGATCTGCTGAAGGCGGTGTCGAAGCACACGAAAGTGCCGCGTCCGCAGACGCTGATCAACACGCACTGGCACTGGGATCACACCGGCTCCAACGAACGCCTCGGCAAGGCGGGCACGAAGATCATCGCGCACGAGAACACGAAGCTGTGGCTTGGCGCAGACTTCTTCGTGGACTGGGAAAACCGGCAGTACAAGCCGCGGCCGAAGATCGCGTGGCCTACTGAAACCTTCTACACGGACGGCAAGCTCAACGTCGGCAGCGAAGAGATTCGCTACGCGCATCTGCCCCGCGCGCATACGGACGGTGACCTGTACGTCTTTTTTCCGGGACAGAACGTGCTCGTCGCGGGCGATCTCGTCGCCACGGGCCGCTACCCCGTCCTGGACGTGACAACCGGCGGGTGGATCGGCGGGCTGACGGACGCAACCAAGGCGCTGCTGGATTTGTCCGACGACAAGACGCGAATCATTCCGGGCACCGGACCCGTGCTCACGCGTGCTGACGTGCAGGCCCAGCACCAGATGCTGAGCACGATGAAGGACCGGCTGATCGGCCTCATGAAGAAGGGCATGGGAACGGATGACCTCCTGGCCGCACCGCCCACGGGCGAGTTCGATGCGAAGTGGGGCGATCCGAAGCTGTTCCTCGTGAATGCGTACAAAGGCCTGTGGGGCCACGTGCGCGAGCTGGGCGGAATCGTTTGAGAGGCGTAGCGATGAACTGGAGGCCCCGTACAAAAGCTGTAGTCCTCACGCTGGCGCTTGCCGCCTGCGGCGCGCCGGCGTGGGCGCAGGACAGCGGCGGGAGCGGGGGCGAAGCCAGTCCGCATGGCGGTGATGCGCCGGAGTGGAAGTTCTTCGACCAGTACTGCAGCAAGTGCCACAACTCCACGGACTGGGCCGGCGGCGTGGCCTTCGACACCATGTCCGAGGACAGCTTCGGCGATGACGCGAAGGTGTGGGAAGAGGCCGTGCGCAAGCTCCGCGGCCGCCTCATGCCGCCGCCGGACAAGCCGCAGCCCGATGCGAGCCTGATCAAATCGCAGATTGCGTGGCTCGAAGGGAAGCTCGATGCACACGCTGTCGAGCATCCGGACCCGGGCAGCGTCGCCCTCCACCGGCTGAATCGCACCGAGTACGCGCGCGAGATCGAGAATCTTCTCGGCCTGAAGATCGACGCCGCGGCGCTGCTGCCAAAGGACACGAAAGCGGATGGCTTCGATAACGTGGCCAACGTGCTGCGTGTGTCGCCGTCGTTCCTCGACCAGTACATCGTCGCCGCGCAGGACGTGAGCATGCGCGCCGTGGGCGATCCGAACACCAGCCCGACGAGCGTCGTCTATCGCACGCCCATCGGCACGAGTCAGGCCGCGCACAACGAAGGTCTGCCCCTCGGCACGCGCGGTGGCCTGCTCGTCGAGCATCTGTTCCCCGCGGATGGCGATTACACGTTCAACGTGAACCAGAGTGGCGGCTTCGGCGGCGGCTACATTGCCGGCCTCGATAGCCGGCAGAAGATGGTCATGATGATCGACGGCAAGAAGGTCTTCGAGACCGAGCTCGGTGGCGAGGAAGACCTGAAGTCGCTCGATCAGAAGCAGGCGCCCGCGGCCAAGGCGATCCGCGACCGGTTCTCGAACATCAAGGTGCCGGTGAAGGCGGGCCCGCACAAGATCGGCATCGCATTCATTGCGCGCTCCTACGCGGAGACGGACGACACCCTCGAGCCGCTCGGTGACGGTTTGCCGCGCGTACCCGGCGTGTTCGGTGTGGAGATTCTCGGACCGAACAAGGCAACGGGCCTCAGCGAAACGCCGAGCCGTCGCAAGATCTTCGTCTGCCGGCCCGCGAACGTAGCCGAAGAGCCGGCGTGTGCGAAACAGATCGTGAGCACGCTGGCGCGCAGGGCGTTTCGTCGTCCGGTGACGGACGCCGACATCGCCGCGCCGATGCGCTTCTATGAAACAGGTCGCGCGACCGGTGGATTCGACGGCGGAATCCAGCAGGCCGTCATGGCGATTCTCGCGAGCCCGAAATTCCTGTATCGCGTCGAAGCGCCGCCGGCGGATGCCGCACCCGGCAAGGCCTATGCGATCAGCGACGTCGAGCTTGCCTCGCGCCTCTCGTTCTTCCTGTGGAGCCAGGGGCCCGATGAGGAGCTGCTGAACGCCGCCACGAGCAAGAAGCTGCGCGACCCGGAAGTGCTCGACAAGCAGGTGCGGCGACTGCTCGCCGATCCACGTTCCAAGTCGCTCACCACCAGCTTCGCGGACCAGTGGCTGACCGTGGACGAGATGGACTCCATCGAACCCGATCCGGCGCTCTTCCCCGAGTTCGACAACTCGTTGCGCCAGGCCTTCCGCCGCGAGATCGAGATGTTCGTGGACAGCGTGTTCTCGGAAGACCAGAACGTCACGAATCTCCTGACCGCGAACTACACGTTCGTGAACGAACGCCTCGCGCTCCACTACGGCATTCCGAACATCCGCGGCGAGCGCTTCCGACGCATCACGCTCACGGATTCGCGCCGCTTCGGTCTGCTCGGCAAGGGCAGCTTCCTCATGGGCATGTCGTACGCGAATCGCACCTCGCCCGTGCGTCGCGGCGCGTGGATCCTCGAGCACATCACCGGCACGCCGCCGCATGCGCCACCGCCGGGCGTCGAAGCGCTGAAGGAAAACATGGATGGCGCCAGGGCGCAGACCGTGCGCGAACGCATGGTGGCCCACCGGACCAATCCGACCTGCAATGCGTGCCACGGCATCATCGATCCGATCGGCTTCTCGCTCGAGAACTTCGACGCGCTCGGCGCCTGGCGCGACAAGGATCGCGAGACCGGCACGATGATCGATTCCACGGACAAGGTGCACGGTGACACGCTCAGCGGCCCGGACACGCTGCGCGCCTTCGTCACGAAGCGCCCCGACCAGTTCGTACAGACGCTGACCGAGAAGCTGATGACGTATGCGCTGGGCCGTGGCGTGGAGTACCACGACATGCCGACCGTGCGCGCCATCGTGCGCGACGCCGGCCAGCACGATTACCGGTTCTCGTCCATCGTGACCGGCATCGTGAAGAGCGCACCGTTCCAGATGCAGCGCGTGCCGGCGGCCGCGCCCGATACCAAGACCGCCGACGCCGCGCACTGAATCGAGTAGAGGAGCCCATGTTCATCACGAAGAAACACCTGCCTCGCCGGACCTTCCTCCGCGGCGCCGGTGCTGTGATCGCCCTGCCGTTCCTGGATGCGATGGTGCCGGCGCGCACTGCGCTCGCCGCCACGGCCGCGAAGCCTCTGCCGCGCATGGCGTTCATCTACTTCCCTCATGGCGCGATCATGGAGCAGTGGACGCCGGCGACGGAGGGCAAGAACTTCGAGCTCTCGCCGATCCTCACGCCGCTCAAGAACTTCAAGGACAAGCTGACTGTCGTCAGCGGCCTCGGCAATCGCCCGGGCGAGAGTCAGGCAGTGCACGCGATCGTGCCGGCCACGTGGCTCTCGTGCACGCATCCGAAGAAAGGCAGCCAGGAACCCTCGATGGCCGCAACGGCGGACCAGATCGCCGCGCTCCACATCGGGCAGGACACGCCGCTCCCGTCGCTGGAGATCGCGACGGAACAGCAGGGCGGTGGCGGCGCGTGCGATCGTGATTACGGTTGCAATTACTCGGGCACGATTTCCTACCGCACGGCGACGACGCCGCTGCCGATGGAGTCGAGCCCGCGCAAGCTCTTCGAGCGGCTGTTCGGTCGCGGCGATACGCCGGAAGAGCGCAAGGCGCTCGTGAAGCAATACGGCAGCGTGCTGGACATGGTGCGCGAGGACGCCGCGAGCCTGCAGAAGAGCCTTGGCCAGCGCGACCAGGCTGTGCTCGGCGACTATCTCGAGACGGTGCGCGAGCTCGAACGCCGCGTGCAGAAGACCGAGGCTCAGGACCTGTCGAAGCTGAAGCTGCCGCAGGTGCCCGTGGGCATTCCGGACTCGTTCGATCAGCACCTGAACCTGATGTTCGACATGGCGGCACTGGCGTATCAGGGGAACCTGACGCGCATCGTGAACTTCATGATGGCCGCGGAAGTGAGCGGTCGCACGTACAACAACGTGGGCGTGCCGGATGCCTTCCATGCGCTCTCCCACCATGCGAACGATCCGGCGAAGAAGGAGAAGCTGGTCCGCATCCAGAAGTACCACACCGAAGTGTTCGCGAAGTGGCTCACGAAGCTGGCCGCGATTCCGGATGGCGACGGCTCGCTGCTCGATCACTCGATCATTCTGTACGGCAGCAACATGAGCAACAGCGACCGCCACAACCAGTTCCCGCTGCCGACGGCGATCGTCGGCGGTGGCTGCGGGAAGCTGAAAGGCGGTCAGCACCTGAAGTACGAGGATCACACGCCGCTCGCGAACGTGCTGCTCACCATGCTGGATCGCGCGGGCGTTCCCGCGGACAAGATCGGCGACAGCACGCAGAAGCTGGCGGAGGTCTGAGCATGCGTGCGCGCTTCGCCTTGGCGCTGCTGGCCGCTCTGTTCGCTACACAGGCGACTCAGGCCGCGGACAGCAAGCCCGCCGATGCCGATGGCACGACTCTCGAGTCCGATGGCACGACGCCCCTGCACTGGGCCGTGTATCGGAACGACGTGGCGGAGGTCGAGCGGCTCATCAAGGCGGGGGCGAACGTCAATGCGATGAACGAATTCGGCTCGACACCGATGTCCGAGGCCGCGGTTACAGGCAACGTCGCCGTGATCGAGAAGCTCCTGAAGGCGGGCGCAGATCCGGAGTCCCCGAACGCGGATGGCCAGACGGCGCTCATGGTGCTCGCGCGTACGAGCAACGTCGAAGCCGCGAAACTGCTGTTGAAGAAGAGGGCGAACGTCAACGCCGTCGAGAAGTGGCACGGGCAGACCGCGCTCATGTGGGCAGCAGCGCAGAGCCAGCCGGAGATGGTGAAGCTGCTCGTGAAGCACGGCGCGAACGTGAATGCGCGCTCGCTCGTGAACGACTGGCAGCGCCAGGTCACGGCCGAACCGCGTGCGCAGGCGCGTCCGGCCGGCGGCCTCACGCCATTACTTTACGCGTCCCGCCAGGGCTGCCTCGAGTGCGTCAAGACGCTCGTCGCAGGCAAGGCGGACGTCGACATGACGGATCCGGAAGGCGTCACCCCGCTCATCGTCGCAGTCAACAACTTCCATTTCGACGTCGGTGCGTTTCTCCTGAAGAGCGGCGCCAATCCGAACAAGTGGGACTGGTGGGGCCGCACGCCGCTGTATCTCGCCGTGGACCTGAACACGGTGCCGCACGGCGGCCGGCCGGATCGCATCTCACTGGATGAGACCACGAGCCTGAAGATGATCGAGTTGCTGCTCGCGGCCGGCGCGAATCCGAACGCGCAACTCAAACTGTTTCCGCCGTACCGCGCGCTCGGCCCGGATCGTGGCGCGGACATGATGCTGACGATGGGCGCGACGCCGCTCCTGCGCGCCGCGAAAGCAGGCGATGTGCCAGCGATCAAGCTACTGCTGGCTCATGGCGCCAATCCAAATCTGCCGAACATTCATGGCACCACGCCGGTGATGGCGGCTGCCGGCCTGAGCTCCAACGAGATCGATACGCGCGGTCGATTCAAGACCCAGGCCGAGGCCGTCGAGTCGATCGATCTCCTCGCAAAGGCCGGCGCAGACGTCAATGCGCACGAAACGCGCGTCTGCTCCTCGACAGGCTTCTTCTGCATCAGTGGGCAGACAGCACTGCACGGCGCGGCCCTGTGGGGTTGGGACGATGTCGTGAAGAAGCTCGTTGCAAACGGCGCCGATCTGACTGCCAAGGACGCCAAAGGCAATACGCCGCTCGATTCCGCGCTCGGCAAGGCAGGCGGCCATGGCCGCGGCAGCACGCGCGTCGAAGTGCACGAAACGACTGCAGCCCTCATCCGTGAGTTGTCTGCGTCTGCACCGCCCAAGCAGCAGCTCTAAGCGTCTCGTCCCCGCCACGATTCCCGTCGTGATCCCTTCTCGACGCTCACTTTCGTTGTGAGAAAACGACGTATTTAGGTCTCCTGCGCCTGAAGTCGGTGCAGGTGTCTCCGCCAGGCGGCAGATTCACGCGTGCACCGTGATTTCGTGCCGTCCACCTGGCGCGATTCACGAAAACACCTTTCGTGCTCAATGAGTTCGGCTCATGGTGGTGCATCCCTGTGTGGACGCGAGACCATGGTCCTGCTTCGCACAACAACACTTCAACACTGTGAACTGCTTCACTTTGGCGACATATGGTTGTTCTAAAACCAACGTGTAGACTTCGGCCGCGTCGTTTGTTCTCACTGTTGCGGAAAGGGAAAGAGAGCTTTAAGGAAAATCGGCTTGGCAGGGAGCAAGGCGAGTGGCCATATCCCCGCCGGCCCGGATTGGGCCTCTGACGACGAATCCTTTTCCTCAGTTGTGATCGCAAACGGACAGTTTTCTCCGGTCGCGCGCTTGTGGGCGCGCGACCGCATCGAGTTTGTGGTGTGGGTAGCTTGTTTACCTTGTTTGGGGGGTTAATTCGTGAATCGAAGCGATACAGTTTTCAGGGAGTCCCAGGTGAGCGCTGCGGTTGCGGCCATCCTGGGTGCCGCGAGGTCCAGGACACCGGCCGCGTGGGCCATTGCCCTGGTGGGTGCAGGAGCCATGAACATGGTTCACGCACAGGATGCTTCGAACAGCGCGGATTCCGCGCCTGCAATGGCCGTTGAAGAAATCACGGTGACCGGCTCACGCATTCGCCGCACCACCGATTTCGATACTGCCAACCCGACGACGGTCGTCGACGCGAGATACCTGCAGAATCTCGGCATCGTGAATCTCGGAGACGCGGTCAGGCAGTTGCCCGCGAACCTCTCGAACAACACGCCGACGACGACGGGCAACGCCAACTTCTTCACCGGTTCGACGATCGTGAACCTGCGCGGCCTGAACCCGTTCTTCGGCAGCCGCACGCTGAACCTGTTGAACACGCGCCGCTTCGTGCCGACGAACCAGGGCGACGGCGTCGACCTGAACTTCATTCCCTCGATCCTCATCGACCACATCGACGTGGTGACCGGCGGCGCCTCGGCCGCGTACGGTTCGGGTGCGATCTCGGGCGTGAACAACGTGTTCCTGAATCGCAAGCTCGAAGGCGGCAAGATCGAAGTCGACTTCGCGCAGACGGCCGAGAGCGATGGCGACGACAAGCATGTCGGCCTCGCTTATGGCATGCCGCTGTTCCAGGACCGCGCGCACTTCACCATCGCGTACGAGTACCAGGACTCGGATCCGATCGGCTGCTTCAACGCGCGTGACTGGTGCCGCGAGGGCAACGCGTTCTATCAGAACCCCACGGTTCCCGGGACGACGACACTCGCGAACGGCGATTCGCTGCGCAACGCGGCGAATCCCAACGGCCAGAATCCGGGCCCGAGCTCGCTGCTCGGCGTGAACGTTCGCGCCAACCAGATCAGCTCGACCGGCACGTTCTTCAACACCAGCCGGACCGCCACGACCACGATCCAGGCCGACGCGGCGGGCACTGGCGCAACGACGTTCAACATGGGCCAGCAGCCGTTCGCCGGCATCAGCGCGACCAACGTCGTGCAGGGTGGCGATGGACGCTCGGTCTACCAGTACACGAATCTGCGTGCACCGGTGGAACGCAACGTCGCGGCGAGCACGTTTACGATGGCGCTCACCGACTCGCTGAACATGAGCGTCGACCTGTCGTACGGCAAGGTTGAAACGACGAACATCACGGGTGCGGGCGATTCGACCAACCTGCGCATCTACGGCGACAACGCGTTCATTCAGGGCAATCCGCTCCTGGCGGCCCACAATCAGTTCCGCCAGGCAGCACTGGGTGGCGTGGCACAGGGTGGTGTTTCCACCATCAACAAGGACTGGACCAGCCAGATCGACTCGCGCACCGAGTTCACCACGGACGTGAAGCGTGCCGCCCTCGGCTTCGACGGCAAGTTCGGCGACACGACCTGGAGCTGGGATGCTTATTACCAGTTCGGCAAGACCGATCGCCGGCAGCTCGTGCAGGACAACCGGCATCTGATCGCGACGCTCATGGCGACGGACACGGTCATCGACACCCGGACAGGCTCGCCCACGGCCGGCCAGAGCGTCTGCCGCGTGACCCGCGATGGCTATGCGGCTGCGGCAGCGGTGAATCCGACATACGCGAACGTGGATCCGCGGCTTGCAATCGGCTGCGTGCCGACGAATCCGTTCGGCAACGGTGTGCTGTCCGATGCGCAGCATGACTACGTGTTCGGCGATCTCGATGAGCGGCTCGACTACAAGCAGCAGGTGGCTGCCGTCAGTGCCTCGGGCGATCTGTTCGACGGGCTCGGCCTGGGTGCCGGTCCGGTGCAGGGCGCCATCGGTGTCGAGTACCGCATCGAGGAGGGCGAGAACATCGCCGTGGTGCCCCCGGGCACACCGGACTACGTGCGCGTCGACTACGCCACGCAGTACGGTGAATCCTTTGCCGGTGACGTGGACATCACCGAAGGCTTCACCGAAATCAACCTGCCGATCCTGAAGGACGCGAAGTTTGCGAAGAAGCTGGACCTCAACACGGCGGCCCGCATTTCGCGTTACGACAACGAGGGCAAGTTCGGTACGGACGGCACGTCCGCAACGCGCAACCTCTTCACCTGGAAAGTCAGCGGTCTGTGGGATCCGGTCGATTGGCTGCGCGTTCGCGGCAGTCAGTCACGCGACGCCCGCGCGCCGAACTTCCGTGAGCTGTACTACCGCCAGATCATCTCGGCGGGCGGTCAGTTCGGTTACTGCGGCCCGACCGGTACCACCATCGATCCGTGCACGTTCGACCTGCGCGGCAACGTGAACCTGAATCCCGAGAAGTCGGACACCACGACCCTCGGTCTCGTGATCACGCCGAAGGATTGGGTGCCGGGCCTGCAGTTCGCGGCGGACTACTTCCGCATCGACGTGCAGGACTCGATCAACCAGGCCGGTTCGCGCGTCGTGATCGACGGCTGTAACCGTGGTGCGGGCGATCCGGCGCAGTGCGCGCTGCTCACGCTGAACAACGGCAGCTACGACGACATCATTGCCCTGCGCGGCAACGCGTATAACGGCAAGGGCTACACCTACAAGGGTGTGGACCTGACTACGTCGTACCGCTGGGAGATCAACGACACGAACAACCTGTCGTTCCGTCTCATCGGCACGCACATGATCGATCAGCTGTACCAGGCGACGGCCGTGCTGCCGCAGTACAACGTGGTCGGCCAGACGGGCACGTCGAACAACTTCCTCTCCGACAACCAGTCGGCGCCGAAGTGGAGCGGTACGCTCTCGGCCACATGGGACAGCGGTCCGATCAGCGTCACGGGTCTCGGCCGGTTCATCAGCCATGGCACGCTGAACTATCGTGGTGTGACTCCGGACGCGAGTGGCGTTTATGCGCAGCCGGTGGTCGCGGGTGCCACGGTCAACGTGAACCGGGTGCCGACGTACCAGGTGTTCTCGCTGGCCGGTTCGTACACGTTCTCGAACCTGGGTGTTGTGAAGGACCTGCAGTTCTACGGCGTGGTCGACAACATCTTCGATCGTGATCCGCCGGTCGCGCCGGGCAGCGGCGTGGGTGGCAACATCAACGGTGGCACGAACGCGGTGTATTTCGACACCCTGGGTCGTTCCTTCCGTATCGGTGTCCGCACGAACTTCTAACGTTTGATCCCTTCCAGACAGGGCTGCATCCGTACTCCGGATGCAGCCCTTTTTTTTGGCGGGAATCGGGGCTGCGCCTCTAGAATTCGCACCCCATGAGCGAAGAGAAACGTCTGGTCTGGGATCTGCCGCTGCGCCTGTTCCACTGGTTGCTGGTGCTGAGCATGATCGGTTCGTGGGTCACGGCCGAGCTTGGCTTCGACTGGATGCAGGTCCATTTCTATTTCGGGTACGCCACCATCGGCATGCTCGTTTTTCGGGTCATCTGGGGATTCGTGGGGCCGCGCCACGCGCGCTTCACGGAGTTCCTGACGGGGCCGTCCGGGGTCTGGCGCTACGCCCGCACGCTCGCGGCGGGCACCATGATCCACACGGCCGGGCACAATCCGCTCGGCGCCATTTCCGTGATCGTGATGCTGGTGCTGGTGGCATTCCAGGTGTCGACGGGGCTGTTCGCCTCGGATGACATCGTGTGGACCGGGCCGTACTACGGGGCCGTGAGCGAAGCCACTGCCGACAAGCTCACCTCGCTCCATCACCTCAACTTCAACATCATCCTGGTGGCCGTGTCGCTGCACATCATGGCGATCGCGTTCTACTTCCTGGTGAAGAAGCAGAACCTCGTGGCCGCGATGCTGCACGGGAAGAAGGTCGTGCCGGAGCACGAGGCCATCTCGAAATCGGAGCTGGTGAAGGCGCTGATCGTGATCGCCATCAGCGCCGGGCTCGTGTGGTGGCTCATCAGCTCGGCCCCCGAACCGCCCGCCGACAACTACTTCTGATTTGAAGGTGACGGCTCGGAGGCCGTCAGGGAAGCGCCAATCCTTTAGTGCGCTGGACGCAAATTGAGGCAGTGCTTCCGGCCTGCGCGCGCGAGCGCTTCGCCCCGGCAACCCCCGCCAACACGCTGGCCGAAGGCCATAAACAAGAAGGCGCCGGCGAGTTGGATCGCCGGCGCCTTCGTTTCTGGGACGCTTTACTTGTCGCGGAAGTTGTCGTGGCAGGCGCCGCATGCCTTGCCCACAGCCGCCGCGGCTTGCATCGTGGCCTTCTTGTCGCCGCCCTTGGCTGCAGCGGTGAGGGCAGCCGCCGCCTTCACCAGGTCGTCGTTCTTCGCCTGGAACTCGGACTTGTTGGCCCAGATGCCTTCGCGCGCCTTGGTCTTCAGCTGGAATTTGCGCGTGTCGGCCTGGAACGCTTCGCCGATCATGGGCGCCAGCGTTTCGATGCGCGCGGCGCCTTTCGCCGCCTGCGCGGCGTCGAACGGCACTTTGTTCTTCAGCATGCCGCCGATCGGGCCAAAGCTGTAGCCGATCAGACGGAACACCGACTGGCGCAGATCCACGGCCTGCTGCGCCTGTTCCTCGGGTGATGCCGGCGCATCCTGCGCAAGCGCAGCGGAGAACGGGGCGAGCGCCAGAACGGTGGCGGCCGCAAGCTTCACACCCACATCGACGATCGGTCGCATGTCACGAGTCCCCTTTTTTGGATTGGGATGTAGTTGAAAAGGAGTCTAGCAGAGCGCCCCTGACGTCAAGGTGAACGGCGCACCCGCTGCCCAACACGTAGCGGTCGGCCCCGGAAGGCTCGCTGTTTTCGGCAAAAGCGCTGGAACTTTGGGGCGCAGAACGCGTTCCGCGCGCAACCGGTGAGCGGTCAGGCGACCCGGTCCGCGGCGGGCGCGATTTCGCGGTCCCAATAGGGAGAATCCCCACCGAACACGCCGGCGAAATAGTCCACGAAGGCACGCACCTTCGGCGGCACGAGGCGCCGCCCCGGATAGACGCAGTAGATGTTCACGTCCGCCGAGCCGCCATATTCCGGGAGCACGCGCCGCAAGACGCCGATTCTCAGCTCGTTGGCGATATCCCACGTGCTGCGGAACCCGATGCCGAGCCCGCTAACCACGGCTTCCCGGACCATTTCGCTCGAGTTCGTCTGCAGGCTGCTCTGCGGCTTCAGGATGACGGGTCCCTCGGGACCTTCGAGACGCCATGTGCTGAGGGGTGCTGCTGCTAACAGGCGATGCTGGCTCAGGTCGTCCAGCGTTCGCGGCACGCCGTACTTTTCCAGATACGCAGGTGACGCGCACAGCACGCGCCGGTTCGTCGCGAGGCGCCGGGCGATGAGATTCGAGTCGGGGAGGGTGCCGATACGTACCGCCACGTCGAAGGAGCCAGCCACCAGATCCACGTAGTCGTCGTTCAGGTCGACGAGCAGCTTCAGCTCGGGATTCTGGTCGAGGAACGCTTTGAGGCGCGGCGCTACGTGCAGTCGACCGAAGGCGGTCGGTAGCGAGATGCGCAGCAATCCGCGCGGACGTGCACCGTCGCTCGTGGCCACGCTCTCAGCGTCCGCCACGGCAGCGAGCACCGTGAGCACTCGCTCGTAGAAACTTTGCCCCACTTCGGTGGGCGTGAGTCGTCGTGTCGTGCGATGGAGCAGCTTCACGCCGAGACGATCTTCGAGCCGCGTGAGGCGCTTCGAGATCATGGCGGGTGTGGAGTTCAGCTCGCGTGCAGCCGCGGACAGACTCCCGGCCTTGATCACGCGGGCGAAGATTTCGTAGTCGAGCAGGTCGGTCATCGATCCATCGAAACGGCGGGAATGGGGGCGTCCAGGGCGACCCCCGTGAACCACGCGGAGCATTGCCATGCGGCACTCTACCGACTTGCGCCGGCCGGTGAAAGAAAAAGGCCGCACTCCGCTCGGAGTGCGGCCTTTCGCCGATTGCGATATCAGAACGTCATTCTGATGCCGAAGCGATATGAGCGACCCTGCGTGTCGAAGAACACTGCATTGGTGCCGCCGTTGGCGTTGGCCATGTTGCCCGGCGCGATCGGCGGATCGCGATCGAACAGGTTCGAGACCGTGGCGAACACCTGGAGCGAGGTGGCGCCGAGGAAATCCTCGAACATGTACGAGCCGGACAGTGTGCTCACGGCATAGCTCGGCACGTGGTTCTCGCTGAGTGAGGTGCCACCGATGGGCGGGCTGTTCGGAAAGCCTGCATCGCCCGGCGACACGCCGCGGTAGTTGAACTTGCCGTCGCTGATGTACCGGACCTGCCCGGTGAGACTCAACGGTCCGCGATTCCAGGTGGCCGCGAGGTCGGCACGCCATTCCGCAGTGGGCTGGTTGTCCGACAGGAACGAGTTCGCCGTTCCAGTCTGGCCCACGAGGTTCAGGAATGGTGCACCGGGCGTTGCCTGGAAGAGCTGGTCGATCATCTTCGTCGCCAGCAGCCGGAAGTTGATGCTGTTGGCGTCGTTCACCTGCCACAGATAGTTCGTCGTGAAGTCGATGCCCTTGAACGTGTAGCCGCTGCCGTTGAACGCGAGCGCGCGGACGCTCCGGATGCCGGAGTTGGTCGACTGGTTGAAGGCGAACGAGCCCGGTGTGTCCGGCACCAGCAACGCGCAGAACTCCGGGTTGTTCAGGATCTGGCACGCATCCAGCACGCGACGGCTGTTCGCCTGCTGAATCGCTTCCGTGATGTTGATGCGGAAGTAGTCGGCCGCAAACTGGAAGTTGGGCAGCAGCTCCTTCGGCGTGAAGACGATGCCGACCGTCGTCGTGTCCGCCTTCTCCGGTCTCAGGTCGACGTTACCCAGCAGGCTGAAGTCGCAGGGATCCTGGAACACCGTGCCGGTCGGGCCGCAGTAACCGAACGTGCCGCCGGCGTGGATCGTCTGCCCGTAGTAGAGCTCGCGGAAATTCGCCGCACGGGCATCGCGGGACTGCGTGGACCGCACCCGCAGCCAGTCGACCGGATCCCAGATCGCCTGGGCCTTCCACGTGAAGAGGTTGTGGCTGCGGGTCTCGCCCGTCGTGCCGAACTTGCCCTGGTTCTTGTAGTGCGACTCGCGGGCGGCGAGATTCAGCTCGAGCTTCTGCGCGCCGGTGACGCCCTGGAGCAGCGGAAAGTTGGTCTCGAGGTAGCCTTCCGTCACGTCCACGTCGCCGGCGAAGGACTCGCCGTACTGAATGAGGTAGTCGGTGCGGATGTATTCCGGAAACTCTTCAGCAGCGATGTTCTCGCCCTTCTCGACGCGGTACTCGACGCCGACGGCGGCCTGGATCGGGCCGGCACCGAAACCCTTGAACACGTCGCCGGAGAAGTTCGCCGCCAGCACCTGCTGCTTGTAGTTGAGATTCTCGCGCAGGAAACCGAATGCGTAGTCCCGGGCGGCTTGCGGGATCGCTCCCGTGCCGAACGGGCTGAGCGGCACGCAGCCCTGCGCTATACGCGGATCCGCCTGGTTGTACTGGGGTGAAACGAGGACCGCGGCCGCGAAGCCGTCGCGCGTAACGCGGCACACCGGCTGGCCGAATGTCCCGGAGCCCGCGCGATTGTCGATCACCGAGTCGACCGCCATGAGGTACGCATTGAGATGGCGGTTGTCGTGCACGAGCTGCTCGCGGTCGGTCTCGCCGTACTGGAAGTACGCATCCCATCCCCACGAGGAGCCGCCGAACTTGCCGTCGAGGCCGATGGCGCCGCGCTTCACTTCGGTCGTGAAGCGCGAGAACGCGTCGACCTGCGCCGTCCAGTCCTTGTTCAGCAGCCTGGAGGTCACACCCGGGCCGAAGGCCGCCTGCAGGCCCGGATTCTGCACCACGTACGCGTTATCCGTGCGGACGGTCTGGTTCTGCGCATCCAGTGCACCATTGATGTCCACCGTCTCGACGTCGCCCCAAGACAGGTCGACGTTGAGGTTCATCGAGTCCGAAAGCGCAAACGTGAGCGAACCGGTGGCGACTTTGCGATCCACCGGGGCGCGCAGGTTCGTGTACTGATAGATCGAGCGGCCGTCGCCGCCGATCACATCGTTGGTCGCCGAAAGGCTCCCGAAGGGTTGCTGGCCGATGTTGAACGGTATGAGTGCAGTGCCTGCAGCGTTGGCCTGCAAGGTGGTCGCCGGGAAGGGCGGGTTGACGAACGGCGCGGTCGCGCCCACCGGAATGGCGGTATAGAAAGTGCCGCTCGTGCTCATCTGGTTCTTGCGCACGTTCTGCCCGAGCGCCCATGCCGGCGCGCCCGCAGTCGACTGGCCGTTCGCGCGAATCTGCTGTGCCGGCGGCGACATCGGGTTCACGATCGGATTCGAATAGAACCCGTTCCCGACGGCGCACCAGTCGCGCGCGTTGTAGCAGCCGATGGGATCGGTATCTTCCCACTCGAACCCGACCGTCGCGTGCGCCCGCTCCTGCATGAAGCCGGTGCCGAACGCGGCGCCGACGTGTTTGCCCTTGCCGTCGCCCTCCGTGGTCTGCCCGAAGTCGGCTTCGAACTTGCCGCCCGAGAGCTTGCGGTCCAGGAAGATGTTCTGCACCCCCGAGACCGCACCGGACCCGTACGCCGCCGAGGCGCCGCCGGTGACGACGTCGATGCGGTCGATGAGCACGGACGGAATGAAGTTGAGGTCCACGCTGTCGCCCTGGTTCGTGGGCACGAAGCGGCGGCTGTTGAGCAGCGTCAGCGTGCGGCTGCCGAAGAATGGGTTCAGCCCGCGGAGGTTCGCGATGGTCGAGCCGGCAAAGAAGTTCGCATTGCCGGTGGTGGCCGGCGTGTTGTTCGAAACGTTGGACGGCAGCTGTTTCACCACGTCCCCGACGTTCACGATGCCGAGATCTTTCAGGTACGTGGCATCGATGACCGTGGTTGGGTTGGCGGTGTCGAAGTCCGTGGTGCGACGGATGCGTGAACCCGTCACGGTGACTTCATCGAGTGTCTGATTTCCAGCCTGGGTCGCGTCGGCGGGCTCCGCGTTCTGCGCGCGCGCTCCGCCAGCGAGTAACAGCGCCAGTGCTATCGCGCACGGCGCCACGTTCTTCGTAGTCATGGTCCCCCCCTGCTCATGGCGAAGTTGAAGATAGATTAACGGCTAGGCATTTCCTTGGATGATCTTTGTCAGCAGCCGATTAGTACCGCGTTGCGGCAAATTGCTTCAAGGTCGTGACAACTGACGACCGCTGAGTGGCAAAAGCAACCAAAGAATGTAATCGATGACTTGGACAACGAGCGCCACTGGTATGCGCTTTGACGGGGCAAAAGAAGAGGCCAAAAGGCCGCACTCCCGGCTCGGAGTGCGGCCTCAGAGTCAACCGAAATCTCAGAAGTTCTTACGCCGAAGTGCGTATCTCGCGGCCCAACCAGTCCATGGAGCCGCCCACCACGATTTTGTGCCTGCGGCTAGAGCACACGAAAATTCCTAAGGCCCTCGGGCCAGAGAGCGGTGTACTCATCACCGTCTATCGGACGAAACGCAGCACGAGCGGTTTCGAGACAGCCTTGAGCATCGAGAACGCGCGTAGCGCTACGAAATGCCTTTTCAGGAGAGTCCGTGTGGATGAAGATATTCACCTGTCCGGATCCGGTATCGTGACCATCCACTTCACCGTCTTCTTCTGAAATCTGTTCGATCAGCAACTCCTCAACTTCGACCATCCTGTCGTAGTCCATCGAGGAAGCGGGCCATTGCAGCACAAGTTGGAATTTCATGGGTACGGAGGCGCAATTAGGCCTTTCTCCATTTGCTTCATGATGTAGAACGCCTGACCCTCCTCGGGTCCAATTGGCAGAGTTTCATGCAGGTTGCGTTCAAGCCGCAACATCTCGGTGCGCGATCCAGTCGCAATGATTCTGAGGGTCCCACCGGCCATCTGCGCAGGTGTATATCGCGTTGCCGGACTGCTGGTAATGCCAAACTTGAGATGCTCGCCCAGCGCACTCACCTTCTGGTAGAGATACGTAACCTTTCCTGCTCCCGCTTTCAGGAACCCAGTCACTGCACCCATGCTAGGCAGCCCGCCTAGCACGAGTTGGGGGACGGCAATGTCCATTGTTCTAGGCGATACCCCATCTCCGGTTAGCGGGTTAACGGAGTATCCGTCGAAATCTTTTTCTCCGAACCGAGCGAGAAGATCCCCGACCGGCTTCACAAGCGTGAACCCGGCTACATTTGCCCACGTCATGGTCGGAGCAGGCACGTAGGATGGCCCGCCTTGCGCCGCGCCAGGCATGCCTCGCGGGACTGCCACCACCGGAGTCGGAACGGGTCGTGGCGGCTCTGCGGTTTGATCAGGCCGTGGCTGCTGCTGACGGTAGTAGTTGTTGATCCAATCTTGGATGCCCTTGAGTACGTTCATGTACTCCGCACAGAGTGCAGGGTGTCCAAACGGACAGCCTGAATCGAAGCCAGGCAACCCGCCGATCAAGGGGTTCAATCCCGGGAAATTGGGCGGCGGGCATGACGGACTGAAATCGCATGGTATCGGTGGAGGCGGCGGCACATCATCGGGGCCGCCACCGGCCCACAGAGTCGATTGCTCGAAACCGCTCGGATCGACGAAGCTCAGCGGATTGTTCAGGACGTAACTGTAGCGATTGAAGCTCTGCGTGTTTCCTGGATCCGGTACGAACGGATCCGGAGACAGGAATCGTCCCGTCACCGCATCCTGGACACGGCCGTTCATGTCGTTGAGACCCATGTCGCCGAGCGCGGTATGCCACGTGTACCCGCGCCGCGTGACCGACGCGATCTTGTCCTTCTGCCCCTGCGTGAGCTCGCCTGACCACGTGCACGAGCTGCGCCGCGCGCCGAAAGCTGTGAAGCTCTCCTTCACGTAGCTCGTGCCATTGCTATTGATGATTCCGGCGACGCTTCCCTGATGATCCTCGCGGACATAACGCAGTGTGTTCACACCAGCGACCGTACGACTGTAAATCGCCACTCGCGTCGCACCGGCGTTGATGAAATGCCTGTAGTCGCTGTTGCCGACGGTGATCACCTTCTCGAGCGACCCGCCGATAAAGTACGTGGTTTCGGTTCCCTGACTTCCTGTGTACGTGGCACGCCATCGTTCATGCTCGTGCGTGTACGAGAAGTCTACCGACTCGCCACCCGCGCCATTGATGACGTTCGGGTGGTCGTAGCTCGTCCAGCTCACCGTGTAGCCGTTGCGGCTCGTGACGTTGCCATTGGCATCGTAGGTATAGGTGTACGCCGCGCTGCCAGCCTGAGTGACGGCATGCTTGCGCGAGGTGCCATGAGTCCACGTGGCGCCACCTGCCACGTCGCTCCGCGAGGTGATGTTGCCCGTCGCATCGTAGGTGAGCGAGAGATTGGTGGTTGCACCGAGCGTCGAGTGATCGAGCCGATACACGTTGTCGTAGTAGAAGTTCTCCGTGAGCCCCACGTTATTGTTCTGACGCTGCGTGACATTGCCGACCAGGTCATAGAGATACGACTCGTTCTGCAGGGCTGCGCCGCCACCCACGCCAGACTGCTGCGAGCCGAGCCAGCCCGTCACCGCATCGAAAGCCCGGTTGGTGACGACTCCGTTGCCCAGGGTTTCCTGCGTGATTTGACCACGGGCATTCGTGGCGTTCGCGGTCCAGAAGTGCGTGCTGGGCGCGTTGAAATCGGAGATCCGCTGCAGGATGCCATTCTGGTACGTGTACTGCAGCTTCAAGCGATAGGAGGACGTGCTCGTTGGATATGTCAGTGTATCCAGCAGGCCCGTGGTGGCACTGTATGCAGCGTCGAACGTGTATGTCCCGTCCGATGGGATCGTGATCGTGCGGCTTGCCGGGCGTCCGATTCCATCGTATGCGAAGGACTCGGCATACGAGCCCGCCGTAACGCTTTGCAGCGCGCCGATGTTGTGAGCAGCGCTGGAGTTGCCGTACGTGAAGGTCGTGGTGAGATCAGGCTCCGTGCGAACCAGAGGGCGTGACAGTGCGTCGTAGGTGACCGAGAAGCTCTGTCCTTTCGCGTCCGAGTAAGAGGTGAGCTCACCGAGCGCGTTGTAGTTGTTCGATCGCGCTCCGAGGTCCGTATCCGTGGAGGTGCGCTGGAACGCGTCGATGCCATAGTCGTACGTCGCACTGAAGAGCGAGCTCGACAGACTGTCGGTGACGGACAGGAGACTGCCGAACGGATCGTACGTGAAGTCCTGATAGTACCCATTGTGATCCTGGGAGCGAAGCATCGTTCCGGCCACACTGATGAGCTTCGTGCTCTGCTTGAGTTGCGGGTCCGTGGTCGTGACGAAACGCCCTGCATACTGCATCGTGCTCGTCTGCAGCGTACTGTTGGTCGCGCTGATGGGCCGCTGTGCCTGAGTCGGGCGACTCAGAACGTCGTAACTCGTCGTGGTCCAGAACGTGGCACAGCTGGTCCAGCTGCAGGGCGCAGTCTGCGCCGAGATCCGCCCTCGGCTGTCGTACTGGATTTCGTTGCGATCGTAGTTTCCATCCAGCAGGCGCTCCCTCGTGACGAGCGGACGATCATATCGGTTGAGATAGATGAAGCGATCGGTCTGCGTCGATCCGCCGACGTTGAGCACCGTTTCCGTGACCGTCATTTTCTGCGCAGTGTTGACGCAGCTCCCGCTGCAATCGGCGTAACTCCACGTCGTCGCAGTTCCGTCCGGACGATCTTCGCGCGTCCGGCGCCCAAACGGATCGTACTGCCAGGATGCCGTTACGACATTCGGATCGGTGAGGCTCGTGCGGAAGCCGCGTGCGAAGTCATAACCGTACTGGGTGACGTGTCCGAGCGGATTCGTCTGGGACATCGGGAATTGCCCGGTGGTACCCCAGTTGATACCGGAATTGCGAGCGCTCATCCCATTGCCAGTCACCGATATCGAATTGACGTTGCCGAAGCTGTCATAGGAGAACGCCTCGGTCACGGCATATGCGGTCGAGGGCGCGACCGTTCGCTGACTCACGCGGCAGTTCGAGTAGTCCGGTACTGTACTTACGCTACGCCCAATCGACGTCACACCCGGCGCCGTTCGAGTCACACTCGTAGACGTCGGGATTCCGAGGCACCAGTTCACCGTATCTGGAGTAACGTTGTGCCCCACCGTCGTCGACCACGAAAGATTGAAGTACGGTGAGAGCGAGTCCTTGTCGGTAACTGTCGTCACGGTATTCGTGGCGTTTCCGTAACTGTCGAAGGTGAAACTCGTCACTGCGGTAGTGACGAGCTGCCCGTTCTTCGGTCCACCGACTTCCCACTCGTTCTGCGTCGTGCTGCTGGCGAATGGAAAATAGCGCTGGTTATTTGCGGTGCTGTCGAGCGTCTGATGCGTGATTGTGTGTACAGTCTGCCCTGCATCGGTTGATCCGTTCGACTGATAGAGATGCTCCTCACGGACCATCCCCGTGTACGGGAAATCGCGCCTGAAGAGTCGGTAGGCATGCAGTCCGATGCGCGAGTCGATTTCCCGCTTGCTGTCGAACCCGGCATACCCGCGGCCTTGCAGGTTCATCCATGCGCCGGCGTAACGAAACTGAACGTTGTAGTTGTGTGCCCCGTCCGTGATCCCGGTGCCATCGGTCGCGGTATAACTGCTGACGACGTATGAGGGGCCGATGTAGTTCTTGTACGGATACGTCGCATCCGTACTCTTCTGGTAGACGCTGGAGGCGACGCCCTGAGTCAACGACACATAGGTAGGGCTGACCGTAATGCCGTATCCGTCCGTAATACTCGTCGCCAGGTCCGGGGGCAGCCCCGCACCGTTGTGCGCATAGTACGAGAAGCCCGTCATCACAGCTTGCGCGTTCAGTGAGATGCAACCGAACTCATCGAGGCCATCGCCGTTCGCGTCGAAGGTCATCCACCGGCACGTGGAATTGGGTATCGGCGTCGCGGTCGCGGTTCCCAGGCCCGAACCCGTGGAAAGCTGCACCATCGTCGAGCCGCCGTTGGCCTCGAGCAGGTCTGTTCGCCCGTCGCCGTCCCAGTCGAGCGCGGCGATCGGGGAGTATGTGGTCGTCAGTTGCAGCGGCACCGTCCCGTTGCAACCCGAGATCAAGATACTCTGGAAGAACACCACATCGGTGCATGCATCGTTGTTCCAGTTCAGGAAGTACGGAATCGGCGCTGACGACGCAGGAACGGTGGTTCCGGCCACCCCGGTGAATGCCCCACCGCTTTGCGAGACCTGGGAGATGAGCTCATAGACGTTCTGTAAAGCGGCCGCGCACGCGATGCCACCGCCTGGAGCCGGAATCCACCCCGCGCAGGTTTGCTGGATGAGCGCGACATCCTCGCGACCATCGCCATTGAAGTCGAAGGCCCGCAGGGAGCTGCCCTGCGAATCCGCATTCACGAGGATCGGAGCAAAGGCGTTGCCAGAGGTATCGGGCAGGTCAAATGCACTGACGGGTGTTGTACTGAAATAACCGCTGGTGCGCGTCGTGTTCAGTCGCCGAAAAACATGCGTGCCGCCGTTTGCACCGGATTGGACGAACGTCGTCGTAACCAGGTCCGGCAGTCCGTCGCCATCGATATCTGCCAGTGCCGCTCCAACGCCGTTCGTGTCGACCGCAATTCCCGTGTTCGCTCCGTTGAAAGGCGAGGTCCCGTTGTAGGTGTAGTAGAGCCACGTGCTGCCATTTGTGGTGAGGATTCCGTCCGAGCCCGTGCCAAGCACATCTCCGAAAACGGCGAAAACGCTCGTTACGCCTGTGTTGATGGCTGTACCGAATCCGCTGCTGGAACCCAGCGAGATAAACCATGTGCTGCCCTGATACCAGGCGAGATCTGTGAAGCCATCACCGTTGAAGTCGCGATGGGACGTGAAGCCGCTCAACGTGGCGGAGACGACACTCGTCGCGGACGTTGCCGTACCCACCTGGCCGTTCTGGTACGCGATCGTCGTGGACGAGAGGCAGTTGCTCGCTGCGGAGTCCGCGCACTCCTGCACCTGAGTGAGGCGATTGTCGCCGGTGGTCGGTGAGGCCTGATACGTGAAGACGTACTTTCGCACCGTGCTGCCAGAGTTTTCGATCTGGATATTGGCGAGCAGGTTCGCGTTCACCACAGAGGTGCCGGCGATGTAGCCGATGATCGAGCCCTGCGGATTGTTGCCGACGTAGTTGAACTTCAGCGTGTAGTTGAACGAGCTCGAGCCGGCGGAGCTGGGTGTCCAGGAGATGACGTCGGGCACCGTGCTGCCGGTGAGATTCCCGTTCGGCGCGACGTAGCTGATGGTCATCCGGTTGTTCGCGCGGTCTGTGACTTTGTTCAGCATCCACATGCTGGCAGTCGACGTTCCCGTGGCGAGCACCTGCGAGTTGCTGCCGTTGCCGTATTCGTACGTCAGGCCGTTCTTGCCGCGCACCGTGAAGGATGCGGGTCCGTTGCCCGCCGTGCCGTTGGCCGTGACGTTCGAAAAGTCCGCGATCTCGGTTTGATACGTGCTGCCTGCCTGACCGTAGCTGCCGCCCGTCAAGCGCAGGCGTTTTCCATCCAGACAGAAGCCATCACTCGTTGCGAGCGTGATGCCCGCGGGTACTCCATCCTGAGCCACGGTCTTGGGACAACGCGTGATCGCTGACAGACCAGCGATGGACCAGCCGGGACCGAGCGCTCCACTGCCGCCACTCTGGCTGTTGTAGACAATAGCGAGGCTCGGCTGAACGCCTCGTGGGCCAGGCGGAACCCAGATGGGAATGGAATAGGTCGCTGCGCCGCTATCCGAGACGGCGAAATTGCCGCCGGTTCGCCCAACGGCTCCGATCGCCTGCGTGGAAAGCACGCACGCGCCTGCCGTTGCGCTGATGGCCAGAGCGGCACGGATGAGACCTTTCATATGCGACCCTTCATGGATTCGTGTTCGTGTTGTCATCGCCTTGCGGGAGCGATGGAGGGGAGAGAATCGGCGCATCCGTGTTCGGCGCGCGTGCAGCCGCCACCAGACCGATCGGTTCGAAACCTTGCTCGTCTGCGCCGGGCTCATACCCGCGCGACGTAAATGACAGGCGCAGGGATTCCGCGAACACCTTTGGATCAGGTGGTGCCGGCAGAGGCGACGCTTGCTCGATGGCGCGCACCAACGACACCTGCCAGCGAATGTCTCCATTGCAATGCTGGAGCGCCACTTCCAGCACCTCACCGCGCGTGTTTTGCGTGACCTGCAGATCACATTCGAAGGATTCGTCCCCGATCGGTGTGCGCGGTCGCCACCAGGCGCGTTCGACGCGCGCCTGAATTTGCCCCAGATAGCGGCCGAACAGCTCCGCACGCGCCTGGCGATCGCCGGCAGCGTCGGCGGGCGTCGCCTCCTTCGATTCGTCCGCTTCGTCGTTTTCTGCGAGGGAAAGATCGAGCGTCGGCTCAGGACTCACGATCGTCAGACGCAGGTTCTGCAGCACCCGGCCGTGCGAGGCCACCAGCTCGAGCGGATCCTGTTCGGGTGAGCCGACTCCGGGCTCCTCGATGAGAATCATCGTCGCGATCGGTTCCGCATCAGCCGCGATCGCGTTCGCCCCGAGCCCTTCCTCATGCGGAGCGCGCTTCACGCGGCCACCTTCAGCCAGCAACACGCCCTCGATGAGCAGCACATGCACTGCGATTGAGAACAGTGCGGCCACCGTCCCGGCGAGCAACCGAGCAGGTGGACGCGCGGTGACGCGCTGTTCGTCGGCGGGCAGCCACGGCCGGCTCATCCGCTGCACTCTCCGGGGCACTGAGATGTGCTGACTCACGAGAGACCGCCTCAGTCGCAGTCCGGGCTGCTCGCGGCCGTGATCTTCGTGACGGTGTTGGAGTAGCCGCTCGGATTGTTCGCGGCATCCCGCGCGCGCACGCGGTAGCTGTAGCTCGTGGAGGCACTACGCCCCGTATCGTTGAACGTCGTCGTGGTGGAAGTTCCGATCTGCGAGAAGTTCGAGCAGCTCGCGCCCTGACAACGCTCAACTAGGTAAGCGGTAACGCCGACGTTGTCGGTCGACGCGCCCCAGGCAAGATCGATCTCGTTGCTCGATGAGGCGACGACGAGCAAGCCTGTCGGTGCGCTCGGAGCCTCCGTATCTCCACCTGCCTGCGTGGTGGCACTTGCGGTGTTCGAGTAGTTGCTGAAATTGGGCACGGCATCGGCTGCACGCACGCGATAGCTGTAACTCGTCGAAGCGCTCAGCCCGGTATCGTTGAAGGTGGTGCCGGTCGGTGTGGCAATCTGCGCGAAGTTGGAGCAGCCCGAGCCCTGGCAGCGCTCCACCCGATAGTTGACGACGCCAACGTTGTCGGTCGATCCGGTCCAGGAGAGATTGATCTGGCTGCTGGAGACGGCTGTTGCGCCAAGCCCCGACGGCGTCGTGGGCGGCTGGATATCACCGCCACCGCCCGTCGTCTTGAAGGTGATGATCTGTTGATGCGCGAAGATGCTCGAGGAGGCGCGGTTGGTAACAGCACCAGTCGCTCCGGCCGCGCTTTGAATCTTGTATGCCAGTGACACCGACAGACCGGTGCCGCTCGTATTGCGGAACTGCGTGCCACCGGAGTTGGTCCAGCCGGCAGTCTGCAACGACCAGGTCTTCCATTGTTCTGCGGTCGACCAGATCGCCAGAGTCACGGAAGGGCCTGTGGAGGTCTGTCCCGTAATCGTGTGATCCGTGGCCGTCGCCACGTTCCAGGCCTCG